>Ga0222718_10000279_pt1 | contig 56260 bp, 69 predicted proteins | sample C33_27DmetaG_FD_165045 | JGI IMG/M metagenome (GOLD analysis project Ga0222718, IMG submission 165045) | Estuarine water microbial communities from San Francisco Bay, California, United States - C33_27D | ecosystem: Environmental > Aquatic > Marine > Unclassified | place: USA: California... | reverse complement strand
TCTTGCATGGTATTAATTTCATCTTCACTATACCATTTTGTAAATTCAGAATCATAAACACCTAATTCGATACACTTGTTGATGTGATCTTTCAAATGCGGATGCTCCCATAATCTATGATGGAGAGATTTTCTTAAACTAAAAAGAAGCAAACGAGCAGCCACATATTGATAGTTAGGATTTTCTAGTGAGATTAAATCACTAGCAGACCTAATGAGAATTTGTTGTATTTCGTCTGTTGAAATTTTATCGTAGAATTGTAAACCACTTGACATTTCTACTTGTGATTCAGATACACCTGTTAAGTCTTTACAGGCGTGTGCAACCATTTCGTGTATTTTTTCTAGATCAAGAGGTTCTGTCCCCCTACTATTTCGTTTAATAACATTAATATTGTCTGGTGACATTAAACCTCCTTGTAATTATTTAATTGTTGATACGCTGATAACTTTGAAAAAGTATTACTATCTATAATAGTTTGAATCTCTGCTGAAGTCATGCCAGCAATAATCATATCGTTGATGTCTTTGTATTTCAATGACTTTGGCCAGATACAGCATTTATAATTTTTTTCTATTAATCGTTGCATTTTTTTTATGATTTCTTCGTTTCTTGGTTCGTTATCAAATACATAAACTGCATTTTGTTTTAGTGTAGATATTTCTAAATCTGAACCTGCAGCTGCAACAGCATTTGTAAGAAACAAACTATCTATTGGACCTTCTGTTATATATACTTTTTTTGTTACATCTAATCTATCAAGACCATAGATTCTTCTTTTGTTTTCATCTAACTTAATTGTAATATATTTTGGTTGTTCATTACCAAAGGCACGACCTTGAAATGCAAACATTTTGTTTTGATCTAAGAATGGTATTACAACTCTAGGGTGATCTTCTTTGATAACAGGAAACTTATTAGGTATGAGAGTATTAACCCAAGCCATAAACTTATCAACAAGAAAAAACTTGTCAGCATAATCTTGTAATTTTCTTTTTTCAATAAAAAGTTTATATGCAGGATGTGTAGGAATTTTATCAAGTCGTGTTAAATCTTTTAATTGTTTATCATCAAACTTAACTGGTTCAAATTTAAACTCTGGTTCTTGTACAGTATTATTATTACCTGATTTATATTTTTCTATGATGTATTCTTTATGTAATTGTGGATCAATATACTCTATAAGTTTGCTAAGTGTTGTGCCTTTCGAACAGTTATGACATTTGTAAAAAAATTCATTTTTAATTACATAAACAAAACCTCTGGCCTTTGATCTGTTCTTTTTACTATCACCACAATACGGACAACGAAAATTAAAAAGATTTCTTGACTTCTTTTTAAATCTGTCTAATCTAGGGGATATATTATAGAGGTATTGTAAATCAATCATGGACACATTATATATTATTTTTGAAGAAAAGTCAAGGGAGAAATGGGTGCGACATTCTGTCAACAGTCGCAACCAAAACCCTTATTTTGCGTTATTTTTGAATGTTGTGTGCAGGTGGAAATCTTCCGTCAATTTTGTATGAGTTATACGCCCAATACCAATCTTTCCCATATTCGCTCTGGCAGAATGACTTAATGCCAGCATCTGAATCAGTAGTATCGTTAGAAAAGATATGACCAATATTGAGAAAAAAATCCGCTGCTCTTTGTGTGAGATTGTACATAGCAGTTTTCCTTTCATCTATAATATATAACATATTTTTGATGAAAAGTATAGTGTTATGTTGAGAAATCAGATATCTTCGAAATGCATAGACCGTGAATAGTTTCTATGCGTTTACCAAATACCCATATCCATAGATGCTTGTAGCATAAAGCCTAAAAGGATAGCGCCGCCTATAATTAACCAACGCCATCGCTCTAGGACTCCCACCCTACTATCTAAACGGTTCGTAACTTGATCAATTGCCTCTCGTAATTCTCTTGACTGTGTACTAATTCTAGAATGTAGTTTTTCTAAATCTTGTTCCCATTCCCTACGCCTTTCTTCTAGAATGGCAAATAGGTCTTCTTGTGAAGTATCTACTCGTCTGATCTTTTCTTCATGAACGGCAAGCATAGACTTGATACTAGCAGAGATATCTGTCAATCTTGTAATCGCATCATCTAATCGTTGATGAACTTGATTAGACGAATTACGATCTGCCTTGAGTGTAGCGATATCTTTAATCAGATCCTTGATTTGGTTCCCGTTCTCCACCTTCGTAATACTCCTTATAACTTAATATGATTTGTTGTTGTTCGTATAGTTTATTACGAATGTCAGCGAAGTTTAGTGACAGTTTTTTATACCCTTCGTCTGTTACAGCGAACAAGGCATAATCTCCACCTTCTGCTTTCACCTTTTCCATAACCTCATCAACATTATCTTTTGTTACTACAATCCACTCGACATCTACTAATGATAGTGGTTCTGGATTAGGAAGATTAAGAGGTTCTCTTTTCTTCTCTATTTTGTAGTTACTAATTTCTTTGACTGCTAGTCCTGAACACCCACTAAGGAGTAGGCCAAAAACTAGGACACTCACGATTAGGCGTACCATTTAATTCTTCCTCTGTTAATGGCGAACCACTTGCAATCTCTACACATCTAGCTGCACTTTTGCTCGCCCCATTAATAATTCTTTCTACAAGACCGGGTTTGTTTTCTGCAAGATTACCAATATCATGTTTACCTAATCTATTTGATAAATCTGCTTTATCTTGTTCTAGTTTCTTATTTACTTCTTCTAATTTAGTTAAAGTATCTCGTATCTTTCGAAAGTCCTCTGCTTGTTTCTCAATAACTTGTTTTTGTTCTTCAACAGCGCCTTCTAACTTTAATTGATTTTCTTTTAGTATTGCGTTATCTTTTTGTAATTTCTGAACATACAGGTAACCACCACCAGCACCTGCCAACATTACTAAGACTAAACCAATTTTAAGACTACTGAACATCCTCTACCATCTTCTCTCTACATAGACGATAGTAAACACCCATATTGTGATCTTGGAAAGCATCCCAAGTTTTATTTTGCATAAGACCTCTGTAAGTTCCTTTTAACCATTGCATAAACATAAAACCACGATTGAATCCCTCTCTAGGTAAACCATCAACATCAAAATAGATAAAGTGACCACCATCACCAGAAACATGATTATATCCTAACCATTCTGGTGGTACTCTTGTCACGATATCATTATTATTGCGATATCTATATCTCTCTTTTGATTTAAAAGATTGAATAAACTTTTTACCACCAACTCTTGGTGATCCGTATGTATATAAGTGTGTCGTTTCTGTATTCCATCTACTCGCAGCCAATGTTGCAAGAGCGCCACCTAAACTGTGACCTGTAAAGAATACATGTTCTTTTTTCTGTTTTGTTAACCATTGAGATACATCTTTCCATACTTCGTTCAATGCGTCTCTAAATCCTCTGTGAACAAAACCAGTAGGACACTTTACTTTTTTTATTTTTAAATCTGCTTTTATATCGTTCCAGTCTGTTGGTTCTGTGCCTCTAAATGCCACACAGGCAATCGCACCATCATTCCAACAAAATACTTGTGTGCCATCGACATCAAACATTACTGATTCTGGATCAAATTCTTTTTGAAATGCTCCTAAATTCTGATAGGCATAGAAACTTGCCTTTGCCATAATTGTAGCATTTTTCCAATTATGTTCTTTACTTACCCCTTGCATGTTTTTTCCTCGCTGTTATATTCATCATTGGTTTAAATGTACCCAAACCTGGACCTTTTGCTGTTGCATTAAGAGCATATGCTTTTGTTGGATACGGTGATTTCATATTACCAATACTTGCAATAGGTCTGTGTTGATCCACAGGTATGAATGAGCCTATAGCGTTCTTTAATGTTTTGAAACCTTGAACATTACCATTCATCATTTTTCTCATCATCTTTTGTTGTGTTTCTTGCAACTTGTTATAGAAATGCATTACTGCTTCTGCTGTTGCAACATCCACTTTCATTCTACCACCTTTATCGAACACAATCTTTTGAATTTGTTTTTCTTTGATTATGTTTTTTAATATTTCAATATTTTCATGATGATCTGTAAATGGACCATCATATAAAAACTCGTTTGCTTTTTCTTCTATGGTTTGATGTGTACCTATATTATCAATACTATTTTTAATCTGTTTGATGATATTACCATATTTCTTTTCTTCATCAATGCCATGTTTCTTCTTTGCCATATTCATAGCAGTCGCATACATTACAGACTTTGCCTTAGCACCATATCTTTTTACAAATTCTGCTTTCTTTGGTTTTAAATCTTTAACAAATTTTTCTGCATCATCTAAAACTTTTTTTGGTAAATCTTCAGCTTCTCTGATACCTCTTGATATCTTATGCCATTGACCACCCCCCATACGATTATGTCGTATTGCTCTAACTTCACCAGATTGTGAGTTTTGTAAAATTAGTATACCTTGTGGATTTTTTATTGCCCATGAATATATCGCACGGTGACCTTCATCTTCCATATTTAAATACTTTGACCACTTTTCAAACTTCTTCTTGCCTCGTCTGAACATATCAAACAACGCAGGACTAACATTAAACTGTTTTGTTTTTCTTTTCTTAACTTTTCTTGCCGTAGGTGGCATAGACACAGCACCATCACCAGCCACATTAGCAATTTCTTCTTTCTTTAAAGTTTCCTTTAATGCTAATAACTGGTTACTAAAATCTGCGAATGTTCTCATTATAGTTCGTCTATGTCCTCTATTGTTACTAACAATACATTCTTTGTTCTGTCGTGTATGACTTCAAACACATCTTGTCCCATTACTGTATCTTTTGGTGATTGATCTGAAAATACTGAAACAGTATCACCAGACTTACCAACCACTTTATCATCTTCATCAACGCCAACATCATTTACAAGTTTGTATTGACCTTTTAATAGTTTATCAGCGAAAGCAATTTCTTCTCTGATTTCGCCATCTTCTTCTTCAAGTAAGTCATTGTCTTTTAAGTATTTATAAAACTCTTTTTCGACTAATTGTCCGTCACTATCATGATATTCATTAACATGTTCTTTAATAAGAAATAGAGCGGCAGCATAACTCGCCAATCTGGACTTACCACCAGGAACTTTTTCAATCAATTTCTTTACATTGAAAACTAACCTGTGTAAAATAGTATATGCTCGCCTTTCCTCTATTCGTTCAAGATCCTTATATTTTTTTAAAACTTTACCTCGTTCATCAATAATACCTAACTTAAATGCTTCAGTTTTATCGAAAGGGGTAACTAGAAGTTTTAAAAAACGAAATGTTATAAATGCATCTATTGCCGGACTTGCCATCTATATACCTTTTAATGTTTCCATCAGTTTGTCATCTATCGAAATTTGTTTTAGTTCGCTTAAATCAATATAATCTAAGAAAACTAAAAATGTTTTCAAGACCGACCAGTGTTCTTGACCTATTTTGAAGAACAGTAAAACCTTTACTGCCTCTGGACCAAAAACATTTTGCAACACTATGATATGATTCATGATTAAGCGTTCTTTTAATATACCTGTTGTAGAGTGTTTTTTAAACAATCTTTTCAGATATTTAAATCGCTTCATGTCATCATAAAACTCCTTTTCGCCTACGGCTTGAGGATTATCATAATGTTTTATAGCAAACATAAGGACATTGTCCTTTGTCAGTCTTTCAAATTTCATTGACCTACGCTAATTCAGCGTAAACCTTACATGCTCCGTTATCTAATGTTTCGTATCTTAACTTTAATTGTCTTTCAATACCGTCATCATTTTTAACTTCACCTGCAGGTTCTTCACCTGTTTTTCCATATACGCCACCAAACTTTGATAGAGGAATGCTTACGCTTCCACTCTTATCAGCCATCTCTGGTAACTCGCCTACCATCTCAACACCTAAACCGTGTAACTTACTTCTTAAATGATTTACTGCAGCCATTGGATTAATATGTTCCATGCTTGCAATAGAACCAACAAAATTGTTTATTCTCGCAACAATCTCGTCTGATGTAATATCATTTAAATTTAAGTCACTATCACTAGGAGCATTGACTGGAGTAGTTTTTTCACTTATGTTTTGAAATTCTTTAAATGATTTCATCTAACATCTCCTTTGATTCCCTCAGGTCATCACCCATGATTTCCTGAATAACTTTTTTCTTTTTCTTTTTCTTTCTATCTTTATCCATAGCTTCTCTTTCAGCTTTTGCCGCCTTAGATTGTCTATAAGATACCTCTAGTGCTTCTTCTTCAGCTTTTACAGGATCTACTTTTTCAATGTAAATAGATCCACCTGCGCCATATCTAACCTTGTTTGTCATTTTGTTCCTCATTGGCAGGTAATTCACTTATTAACTGTTCACAAACTTGTATCGCACCTGAAATAGCGTTGAGATCAGCATTTGCTTTTCTAATAACATCTTGTGATGTTTTAATTCTATCTTCAACAACTATCTTGTTTTCATTCAAAGTTTCAAGTTTTTTATCTAATGTTTCTTTTGTTATAGTCATAATATCTCCAAGTTAGGGGGACCCGAAGGTCCCCTTATTCATTAAGCTAATGTGCAACCTTGATTTGCAAGTAAGTACCATTGGCTGTTTGTGAACAGACAAATAGCAGCGTCACCTGCATCATTGAAAGTTAGTGTAGAACCTGAACCAAAGTTTGTTGGTGTCAATGTTCCGTCACCACCATCAGTTACCATTACTAGAAACTTGATCTGTCCTTCGACACCATCAGCTAGTGTTAATGCGTCTGCACCTGTGGTAGTAATCTCTGTGATTGCTGATACAACATCAACTGCACCTGCACCTGAAAGTGCCTGTGTTAAACCAAATACTGGTGTTGCGTTGATTTGTACTTGATCAGCAGAAGCGTCTACCAATAAAGCTGTAGAGTAAGAATTAGTTTCTGCTCTAAGGTCTGTTTGACCACTTGCTTCGTTGATTACAACTTCTCTGTTTGCACCATCAACTCTAAATGCTTCTTCATCATCATTTGATACAATGAAGTCTGAGTCTGCCGCATCACTATTGAAAGTAATGTTTGAACTTGCACCTGGGTTGATTGTGACTGCTGTAGGTATGTTCGCCATGAAACTGGCTACTGATATCTTTTTGTTAATTGGTGTTCCTGACGGATCATCAATAACATGTAGTAAGTCAGCACTTGCGATATTACCTGATCCTAGATCAGTAAGTGCTGTAATTTTCTTATCTGCCATTTTTTACTCCTATAAACCCTCTCGGGAATGCTACTGGAAGTATGCATACGCTTTTCTTCCATCATTGTTATGAGGGCGAATAACTCGCCCTCGATTAATTTATTTATTATGCCGCTACTGTAATAGTACCTGCCGCTGTACCAATGCCAGCAGCATTAGTAATTGTTGCGTTGGTAGTAGATGTAGCCACATCTTTGATTGTACCAGAGTTTAGTGATATTGCGTTAGCACCAATTGATAACACATCACCAGCATTTGTGGCTGCGTTTGCAGCTGCGATTGTTTCTCTAAATACTAATTCGTTTGTACCAGTACCAGAGATGTAATCTGCTGTTAAGTTTCTAGCTGGTGTATCATTTGTAATCGTTAAGTTTGGTGTACCACCTGATGTATTTACAACAACTGGTTCGTTAAATCTTACTCTTACATCAATGTTACCACCATCTGATTTATCAAAAGATGTAGTAATAAACTCGATTTCTGTAATATCTGCAGCACCAAGAGAAGCTGATAGACCGCCAATAGCGACTAAAACTTCTTCGTCTGCTGAGGTATTGTCGTTTCCTGAAAGTGCTGAACCTGCTTCCCTTACCCAACCTTTAGTATTTGCAAAGACTTCTTTTTTCTCTGCTGTGGTCAAATTCTTAGGTTTGCTTTCGTCAGAATCACTTGCTCCCCATAGTCCCATAGTTTTCTCCTTATTAATAAGTTATTTTGTTATAACTCAACTATTTATAACCAATCTTTCTTAGATCAGCAATAGCTTGACTTGCTGTCTTATATTTGACTGGAATACCTTTGTTTTTCTTCCATTCTTTAATGTTTCTTCCATAATCATCAACTAGAACATTACCATTCGCATAGATTTTTTTCTCTGCTCTACGCACTAGATGTATTCTACTTTGATCAGTCAGTCTTAGATTTCTTTGCAACCATAACAATTTACCCTTACGACTATTCTTATCATAAGGTGCATAGGCTGAAAGAATGTGTGGATTGTATTTCTCTATATATGACCAGAGTTTCTTACCATCTTTTGTCCATGGTAATGTCGGCCAAAACATAGGATAGTTTTCGACAGGTGTCCATTTAGTATCAGTCATAGGTGCGGACAACCAATCTTGAGCGTCTTTATAACCTGCGGCCTGCATGGGACCTGGCATACTAGGATCTTTTGACTTCAACTTAAACATATTTGCTATGCCTTGTGAGAAGTCACAAAGAACACCGTCCATATCACAGTAAATAGTAGGGAGACTATCTGCTTCTTGGACTAATGTTATTCCTCGAATAGTCTCCGCAAAAGCGGAGTATTGCATTATTAATCTATCGCCTTACTAATTGCTTTTCTTCTTTTGTGTAGAAATCTATCGCTGTCATCAACATCGCCATCATTATCAATGTCTTTGTCTTTTCTATCTTTAAACTTCTTCTTTACTGCCTTAGGTTGAACTTTGTCTAGTCCATCACCATCATCTGATTTATCATTTGTATTATCTTCTACATTGTATTTCTTACCTGAAACAACGAAAGTCTTCTCACCTTTTTCTCTAGCAGCTTGTAGTGCCTTTCCAAATGCATTACCTTCTTCGTCTTGTTTTGCTTCAGATGTGTAGAACATATCTTTGATTGTATCAACTAAAGATTTTACTTTTGCCATTTTAGCATTTTCAATCTCTTTGTTTAAATCTTCACCATGAACTTCGATGGGTGTTTTGCCTTTAGCATCTTTTTTGTTTTTATCTCGCATATCTGCAGCATCATCTTCGTTCTTTGGTTTCTTACCTTGTTTCTTCATGTTAACAGCAATCGCAGCTTGTTGTGCTGGATTTGCAGCTTCTTGTTTTGCTTTTTCTGCTTGAACAACAACACTATCTTGAACTTCAGGTTTATCACCTACCATAGCATTTTGTTTGTTTGTGATATCTGCTACCACAGACGCTAGTGATCCTTTCTTTGGTTCTCCAAAGTAAGTAGGATTCCAGCCTAATGTTTTCTTAGTCATTTTTGTCTCCCTAAAATTTTATCTTGCCTCTTTTGGGCACGATCTTTAATTTGTATCTCACTATGTCCACAACTTCTGGTGGCATCATATAATTCAACATGTTAGCAATAGAATCTTTTTCTTCTCTACTACCTCTCATCATCTTTTCTATTCTGTCAATCACCTTAGGATCAACTTCTTTAAATTTACTTTTTCTGTTCTCATCTAGAGGAAATATTTCTAGATAAGGTATTAATTCTTCTTTGATAGAAGAAAACTTCATTCCATGATTCACAACCAAACTTGCTTTCGCAGCTGATGATAGAACTGGTATATCTGCTTTCACAAGTGCCTGTAATTGTGGCTTACCCATTCTCTGCATCATTTTACTTAACTGTGTAAATCTTGCAGGTTGTAATTCTGTATGATGAACACCTCTTAATGGTTCATATTCTTTTTTCAATCTTTTGATTTGTGCGGATGTAAATTCAGTTATTAACATATCATTTTTATCTAATGCTTCATTTTTCTCACCTGTCTTATATGAGTATGCTGTTTTTAGATAATCAGTCGCTTTCGTAATTTTACCTTGCACCCATTCTTCAACATCACCGTCATCACTTACCATTCTTTCAATGCCGTCTAAGAAATGTCTCATCTGATTTACTTGGTTCATTATCATATCTACTTCAGCAGCACCACCTGTATCATCACTATCAACTGCCTCACTATAAGTAGGAAACATTTTTCTCATTTTATTAGTGTCAAGAAATTGTTTTACACCCTTTTTCTTCATTGCAACAGCAGTTTTAGCATTAGGAGCATACACATGATCTTTAGTATCTTTAGTGTTTTTGTTATCTACTTTTGCAGTATTACCTCTCACTAAAAATCTATCATTATCATATGCTTGTCCTTCTTGTCTTACTGTGTCTATTTGTTTTTTTAGATCAGCTTTATCAAGTTTATCTTGTGCCTTTTGAACAGGATCTTCTTGTTCTTCTAGTTCTTTTTTTAAATCTTTAATATTTCTTGCTGTTGTTCCAAATTGTTGTTTTGCAAACTTTAATAAGTTAGAATCAGAACCAGAAAATTCAATCGCATCATCACCACCAAAAGAAACTTTGTTCTTAGGTAGTTTTTTCATTCTAATACCAAATTTTTTAGCCGCCTGTGTTAATTTACTTTTAGGCACATCATCATATGATATATCAAAAACTGATACTGTTGCCTCATTCATTTCTCTGAGGATTTCTGCCATTGTTTTATTGTACTTTTGCATTTTTCTCTCCGTGTACTATTTATACAATTAATTATCTACTGGTGCATTAGCACGCCATTGATAACATGACCAATACCCTGCGGTTGTTTTATCTTTTTTCTGGTCACAATTATGTCTAGCACGAAAACTTTTTCTCGCACCTGCGTCATCACGATTAATACTCATGTTAGGATCACCAAAAGAAACCTTTACAACATTACCTTTTGCGTTCTTTACATAGACATAAAACTTTTTCGTACCGCCTCTTTTAGGGTCATTTAAAGTTACTTTTTTGCCTTGGTATTCTGCTTCTGTGATTCCTTCTTGTTCATGTTCATATATCATACCTTCACATACTAAATCTATTTCTTCAACTTGTTTTAATGTTTTTATCTTATTCATTATTAACCCCTTACCTTTGAGGCTAGATCAGAATCCGCTTTGCCCCATGTACCACTTGATTTAGTCACGAAGCTGTTAACTCTTGCCATACCCCATTGTTGTGGAGTAGTGCCTGGTCTATGACCTGTTCTCCATGCAGCCATACCTCTGTTATAGACTTTCATCAATACACCATATGGCATACCAGACTTAGCTGCTTTCTTTTTTACGCCTTCGTTTTCAGATAACAACTCGTCAAACATCTCAGTTACAGTTTGATCTAGTTTAACTCGATACTCTGTGCCATATTGATCTTTGTATTGTTCAATTGTTTCGTCTAACTCTGACCATGCTTTGATGTCTTTGATTTCTTGTTCTACATCTTCACCAAATTTCTTTTTGAAAGCGATTGTATGTTTAGATGGTTTTGTTTTTCCACTTGCATCACCAGGTGCTGGTTTGTATGCTGCAGGATTGTCATCATCCATCTTTGTGCCTTTTTTGAAATGAGCATCTCTCGCTGACTTTGTAGATTTAGATTTGATACCAGAAAAATACTTAGCAGGTTGTGTACCTTCTTTATCTTTGATATCTGGATCTTGTGTTGCTTCGCCTTGTGCTCTTTTTAATTGATCTGGAGTAGGTGCGCCTTTCTCACCTTTCTTTCTCATTGTCTCGCCACGCTTTCTTTTCATATTAATATTATGCCATAAACCTTTTTCTTCAATTCCTTCTGGTACCATTTTTGATATCACATTAATCTTAGCATTAGCAATTGCTGCTCTTGTAGGAGCATCAAGATTCTTTAATAGTTTCTTAATCGCAGGTGTTACATCTCTCTTAGTTTTCTTAGCCCAAACTTTTTTAAGGTTTGCTAATTGTTTATCTGAAAGTGTGCCTCTTAAAGATTCTTCTAAATCAACTTCTTCAAACTTTTGAAATTTTCTGTTATCAACAAACTTCGCATAGTCTCTTACTTGGCCAGGTGTTGTGATATTAAATTTTCTTTGTGTGTGTATTTGATTAGCGTTCTCAGGTCCTTGTGTCCAAGTATCTATACTTGCGATCTTAGGTTGACCTGGTGTTTCAATTGGTAGTTTTCTTGCTTTCTTCTCTGCCTTTTTAGTTTCTTTTTCTTCGTCATCTGTATTTTTTTGTTGACTATCTTTAGCAGAATTGATTTCCTCTTCAAAAGAAGAAAAAGATTTTAATTGACTACTATTCTTTTGTAACACTAATTTCTTTTTATCTACATCCTCAACTTGTATTTCGCTGTCAATATTATTTGCTGGAATAATTTCATTCAACCATGCTTTTTCTACACCACCATCTTCCATTTCGTATTGCACATAGTTTGGTCCTCGTTTAATAATTTTACCAACATTTCCATTGTTTGTATTTTCTACCATATCATGCATATTAAATATTTCATTGTTGTGATAATTTTCTCTAATCAATCGTAATTCATCATCTTCAGGTGCCATCGCTTCATTCACTCCCATACCCTTTTTTAAGTCTTTAAATAATTTCATAGCATCTTTCTCCTTAGTGCCTGTAATAAGTCCTTGTTTGAAACTGGTAAAGTCATTTCTTGCAGCAAACTCTCTCATCTTACTCGCACTCATTCCTGTAGCGCCAGTAGCGTCTGGATCTCTTTCACCAGCACTTACAACCTCTGTTGTATCGAAATTATAATCTTTACCGTTATATTGTTTTATTAGCCTTTTAAATTCAGCAACTCGATCACTTCCTGCGATCATATAAACATCTGTATATCTTTTATCAAATCTATTTTTCAATATTTCCATAAATGTTCGTTCACTTCCAATTGCTGGTAATATCTGTATGCCTCTTGGATATAACTTTTTTAAATAATCCACTTTTTGTTTTACTGTTAATGGATTCTTTTTTTTATCCTGACTGGCACTTACATATAGCACAGGTAGGCCTTTAACCCGTTTTGCTACTGTAATAATTCTTTCTATTAGTTTTTGGTGTCCAATGGTAGGTGGATTTAATCTACCAAATGCGAATACCACGGGTTTACTTTTACCTGTATTCTTTCTTAATAGTTCTTTAAGTGTTTTCATTTGGTATCCTTACTTTTAGTAGTGGTTTATCATTGAAAGTAATATCGCCTTTTTCATTTTTACCAATCTTTTTAATTGTAATTCTTTTATTTTTAAACTTACCACCTAATACTGTGTCACCTACTTTAATTGGTATTTTAATATCTTCTTTTATCTTTCTTGCTTCTTTTTCTTTCTTTAACCACATTTTTGCTGTGTAATTATCAATAGGTTTTTTCACAATCTTTCTTACCATTTTATAAGCATCATCTAAAATATTTTGATTCAATTCATTATTATCAATTACAAAAAAATTTTTCATGCCAAATAATCTCTGTAACTTACCCATATTTTGTTGTATCTGTGAATGACTTCTTTTTACAAGGTCTATTGGCACTGATCTTGTTCTCTTAGCATTTCTTGCCAAGGCCACATCTAAGTTTGTGTTAACAAATATCATATAACAATCATAACCTAATCTTTTTAATCCTGCAAGACCTGTTTCTATTTTTGTTGTATCTCTTGCGGTACTGTCAATCACTAAACCTAATCTACCTTTAATATATAAGTCTAATCTTTTAGATGTTAATCTTTTTGATCTAGCACGAAGTAAGTCTCTAAAGTATTCTTCTTCTGGCGGCATGTCTAAAGATAAGTTTGCTTTCTTCAATGCAATTTCAAATGAAGTATCTGAATTAACATTTTTTAAACCTAGACCTGGAGTTATTCTCGCATTAACAAATGACTTACCAGAACCTGGACCACCTGCAAGAAAGAATGCCTTGAAGATACCTGGGTCATATAAACCTTCTCGTATAATAAATCTTTCCATTGTTTATACCTGCATTGTCCTTGGATTATCTAATATGATTAAATCAAATATTGCACCAGCACCTGTTGTTGCACCTGCTTTAATTCTTACTTCTAAATCTGTCTTTTCATCAAATTCTAATGGTACAGGATATTCGTATGTTACAGGATCACCAGATGAACCAAACTTACCTTTAATATTAAAAGCACCATTTTCTGGTCTTGCCAAAAATTCAAACTCACATTCTTTTGCTTTTTCTAAATTGCCTTGAAATTTAATTAGATATCCTTTTTTACCAGCAGGAATTGTATATAATGCCATAAGTGTTTGACCTTTGCCTGCAAGTATTTGTGCAGCAGTTTTACTATCTGCTGTTATTGTGAGAACACCCACATTTGATGAGCCTGTATTTGCTGTTACTAATACTGCTCTAAATATTCTAAAAAATTCTACTGATCCAGCAGAACCACCTATTGTTAAAGTTTCTGAAACTTCGTTGTAACTAGCATCCAATCCTGACACTAAAACTGTACCATCATTATCTGAACTTGTATCACTTGAAGTGACTTGTGCTGTGCCAGCGCTAGAAATATAAGTATAAACATTTGAAGCGTCTATAACACTTTCAAAACTGGTGCCTACTGTTGGATTGTATCCAAACTTATTAATATGACTTACACCTCTAACAAGACCTCTTGCAATCTGAAAATTTTGTTCGTTAATATATCCTACAGTCATTAACCTTTCTCCCAGTTTTTAGCAGCCGTAAAGTTTTGTATAGAAAACTCTAATCTATCTACAAGTTTTACTGCTTTACCTTTTTTATCTACTGCAACATAACCTTCTGGGTTTGTTGCTTGTAATCCATTTGCTGTTCTTTTAAATGTACCAATACTTTTTGCCTTGTTTAGTTTTGATATAATTACACCTTTTGCTGTCTGCAATGTTTTATATGTAGCACAAGCAAAGTAAATACTTTCATTATGATTGTCAATAAATTTTAAACCTGTGTCTTGTATTGTTTTGTATTTGTCTTTTGCTTTATCTGTCTTAACACTATCTACTTCTTTTTGTGTTCTCTCTTTGTAAAACTCTCTAAACTTATTTGCTGTTTCTTTTGTACTTGGTAAATCTGTTGCGGCTCTGATAAATGAATTAAGATATGTTTTTAATTGCACACCTACAGACAAAGTATTTTTTTCTGTTTTAATTTTGTTTAACATCTCTTTTGACTTCTTTAGTGAACCAGACGCCATATTAATAGTCTTTTGTAATTGTTGACTTTCACCAATTGTCATCAATGCATTACCAGATACATCTTTATAACTTGCATCATCAAACCATACATTAGGTGTTCTTCTTAACTTAGAAACATTGGCACCAAACTTAGCACTTAACTTATCAAAACTTCTACCTTTATATGTTGTATGAAATATAATACCTAATTTACTACGATCTATCTTCTTACCAAATGGTGTATTCTCTGGTACCATGTAAACAATTGTATTAGGTTGAAACGAAATCATTTGTTCTTGTTTACCTGAAGGATCTTTGTATGTTGTTTTCTTTTTACCAGACTGAGTAAACATTAGATCACCTTGTAGTATTTCTTTCATACCTAAACCAGAAAGATATTGTAAACAATCTCTTAGTATATTGGCAACAGGACCTTCATGATTATTTCTGATATCTTGTATTGAGTAATTTACTTTAGGTGTTTTATTAAAAACAGATTTTGTACCCACAAAGAATTTACCATTCTCTGGACTTGGACCACAGACTATCGCTGGAGCACCATCCCATTTTGTAGTCACATTGACTTTACTTGTACTGTGACCAGATAACATACCATTCAATGCTTCTAAAAAAGCAATTGCATTTTGACCACCTGCATAACCATTGTTAATGATATCATCTTCCAGATGTTCTAAATGAGTATTCTTATCTTCGTTTAATAGTTCCATTATTTTACTTTTATTCCTGGTGTGTTAATGTATAGTGATTTACCTGCCCAACCACCTGCGGCTCTTGTTCTAGATGTTATTGGTATTGAAACATCTATACCTAATAATTTGTATTTGAAATTTAAAGTGAATTGTTGTGACTTACCATCATAGATGTATTTCGTTGCACTATAATTTTTAACATCTTTGTTTAGTAAAAATTCTTTGTATTCTTCATTACTTGCAACATCTTTTATTGTTGCACTTGATTCTGTTCCTACTAAAAGTTTATATGGACAAGGTGTATCATCAGCACTATCTGGATACATGTATATTCCTATTGTGTTTAAAAAATACATTAAGTTTTTTGGTTTCTTTAAATATGAACCAAAACCATCAATCAGATTATTTCTATAACCATAATAAAAGTCATCTTTATAAAAATTTAATTTATCTTTTGCAAACTCTTTTGCCAATGTTGTAAATGCTTTTTTACTAATACTCTCACTAGGTTTTTCTCTTGAAATATTAAACTTACTTAATGCCTTCTTTGCATTTTTACCTTTCACAGTTTTTGCTGTATCATTCCATGCTTTGTCCATTAGATCGACTACATTTTTGTATTGTGTAGCATCATTTAGTTTTTTATAGAAACTGTGAATTGCAGTATTGAATTTAGGTGTGACATCTTTACCTACTGTTGCTTTGTTAGAATAACCAATATAATCTGTCTTACCTATTTGTAAAATAATATCACTAGGATTGTTTTTATTGATACCACCCGGTTTTCCACGAGCAGTCCAATAATACTTGATTGGTTTTTTAGGTAAATCTTTTCTAACTGCTTTAGACATCTGATAACCTATGTTGATATCGACTTCAGGTGTTTCATCTCTATCAACCATTTGTTTGAGAAATTCAAAAGTGACTTCTTGATCTGCACCTTTGACAGTCATGAAGATGCCTGTGCCACCTGTCTTACCACCTATGTCTTTCATAAATGTTTTGGCGTCTGTGAATTTAGGATACTTTGCAAAATACAAAGAACAAAATTCATTTACATTTGAGGATGCTGTGGAATCTTTTCGTGTCTTCATGCCATAATGACCTATGACATCTTTCATTCGAAGACTTACTGAGTATGGTAATTGTTTATCACCATCGAATACTTGAAATGGAAATTTACCCTTATCGCTGATAGATGTGCCTTTAGGCTTATCAACACTTTTAAACTTTAATTCTTTTTTAGGTTTGACTTCTTTTTTAACAGATTTCTCTATTTCAGGCGTGACAGTATAAAAAGGATTAAACTGACCCTTTTGTTGATAATCTGGCGATATTGTTAGTTCCCGTAAGTATTCTTTAAACTTTAACATCATTACTCCCATTTATATACTAAAGTAACTATTTAGTCAAGGAGAAACTTAGGAATACCACCATTTACCTTCCATACTTGATTTTTATTTTGAAAATCTGCAACCTTTTGTGCTTCTTCTCTGAATTTAAAAGTTGCAACCGTTTTATCTTTGTTTTCTATTACTGAGAAGGTATAACCTCTACCTTTCTTTCGTGTCTTTACAGAATACTCTAGATTAGAACTGGAAGTCTTGGAACTTCTTGTATTTTTCCTCGGCGCTGTCTTCTTGCGTTTCTTTAAGGGTGTGTTCGACATATTTGGTCTCCTTTGGTTGTATTAAGTTTTGTGCTTGTTGTTCTATATCAAACAGTTTCATTCTTGCACGATCTACACCTATGATAAACTTACGATTAAGTGTTGGATCATTGTATCTGTTCTTTAATTGTTTGACAAGCATCTGCCCTGCCTTTTCTAGTTCTTCACTAGAGATCAACGCAAACATAAAGTCTGCTGTTGCTGGAAGCCCAAAGGATTCAGAGGTATCTTCTAAACCAATATCACTGGATACGAAACCACCTCTGGTTGTTTGTGTCGCCGTTACAATAGGAACATCTAATTCAACAGCCAAACCTCTTAGTTCTTCAGCGATTGCTTTGATATAGGTATAACTGTTTACATTAGAGCCTGCCTTAAATCTAGACGAAGCACATATATTAATATAATCTACAAAAATAATGTCTGGTTTAAATGTTCGTTTTAATGCTAGTTCATTCACTAAGGCACGATAGTGATTTGCACCTGCACTTGCAGTTGGATATTCTTTAATAATAAGTGTGCCTGTTGTTTTAGATTGTAATTGTGTAATCTTATCGCTGAATAGTTTCTTATTCAACATATGTAAATCTTCCATGGAAATGTTAAGTAAGTTTGCATCTATTCTTTCTGCAATTCTTTCTTCAGCCATTTCCATGGTAATGTATAATACATTTTTGTTTTGTGCCAATGCACTTGCGGCTTGATGACACATAAACAAAGTTTTACCAACACCTGTGCCTGCCAATGCGACATTCAATGTTTTAGTTGGTAAACCACCTTTTGTGACTTTGTTGAAATAGTCTAGATCAAAAGGTATTCGTGTTTCTCTTTTGTGGTAATAGTCAAATCGTTTTTCTATATCCAGTAAATAATCATGCCCCACAGTATTATCAAAGCTAACAGAGAGAGCATCCCGGAGGATTTCTGGTATAGCTTCTGGAGTGTGTTTTTTATCTTTTCCATCTATGATATGTATGCCTTCCATAACAGCATTATGAACAGCACGGTCTTTACAAAATTTCTCAGTCGTATTGACTAACCATTCTAAATCAACCTCTTGTGGATCTAATGATGAAATTAAATCAACAATTTTTTTATACTCGTCTTCATTTAGGTCTTTGCGTTTACCTAAATCAATTTGTAAAGTTTCTTTAGTTGGTCGTTTATTATACTGTGAGACAAATTTTTGTATCTCAGAAAATACTACTCGCTCATTGCGATCTTCAAAATACTCTGGTTTAAGAAAAGGTAATACTTTTCTTGTGTAGTCTTCGTTATGTAGTAGATTCCTGAGAGCCGTTCTCTCTATCTTCTCTGCTGTTATCATTCTTTTCCTTGTCTATTTCCAATGTTAATATATCACCAATCATGTTAATAAATTCGTCTGAATCTGTGTCCACATCATTTGGGTTCTCATGTACATTGTATTCAAACTTCAGTCTTAACTTATCATCTTCTTCAATAGGTTTTACTTTTCCGTAAGTATAGATAACATTCTCGTATTTACCATCAGCAATACGAAACCCTGCTTGTTCAAACCTTGGGTGTTCAACATAACTATACTTCGGAATTTCCATATGAATATTCTTTTTTAGCTGCTTCGTCTATTTGTTGTAATATATCGTCTGTAAAATATTTTTCAGGATCAGAATAGATTGTTTTTGCATATTGTTTAGAGCCATCTGGCAATTCTATTCTTGTTGATACTTGTTTAAAGATACCATACTTACATGCTAAGTCTAGTAATCCATAGTATTTATCTAAACCTGTATCATAACGCAATCGAACATCAACCATCATATTTTCTTTTGATAATCTACTCTTTTGTGTTTTACAATGAATAATATTACCAACAACCTCTGTGCCATCTTTTTCTTTTTTCTTAGAAAGATAAACAATTGTAGATGCGGCATACTTCAAACCAGAACCACCACCCATTTCTTTTGTAGGCATATAGGCACCCACAACATCATATGTGTGATTGGTAATAACCATTGGCACTTTTGCACGACCAAGTTTTAAAGTTAATACTCTAAACGCAGCCTTTAATACTTGTGCCCTCGTCATATCTCTCGTTTCTTTTCCGTCTGCTGTGTCTTCTACTTCTTTGGTTGTAGATAACATACCTAAACTATCTAGAACTAATAACAATGGTTTTCTATCTGCTTCGTTTTGTTCCATGTATTTGTCTAACACAGTTAGGGATTGTGTTCTAAATTCTTGTACTGTGGTCACAGGCATGATAACCATTCTTTCACTATCAATACCTCTATCTTCAATTAATTGTTTTGTTAATGCACTTTCACTTTCAAAATAGATAACACCTGCGTCTGGATTATTATCTAAAAAAGATTTACACATACCCAAGACAAAGAAAGTTTTACCTGTTGCACTTTCACCTGCAAGAGCAGTAATCTTATTTGACGGTATGCCTCCATGAATACTACCAGATAGTAGAGCATTAAACATATGAGAACCTGTGTTGATAAATGTATCGACATCACCTGCCTCTACACCCTCACTTACTAATGAGGCATATTCGTTTCCTGTTTCTTTAATTATCTGTTTCAGAAAGTCTGCCATTGTCGTTCTCCTTTTGTGTTTTTTGTATCATGTATTGTATTTTTTCATATAGTTTTCCAACAGTTGTACATTCTTCAATACGAATAACACCTCGTTGTAAAGATGCTTGTATTATCTTTATAATTGTGTTATAATCTGCTACTGTTAGATTTTGTTGTTCTAGTTTGTCCATAAGTTCTTTCATATTATATCAGGTCTCCTATAGTTTGTCAAGGACTTTTTCATATATAGAATCCGCTATTGCTTTCATCATTAACGGTGGTACCATTCTACCTATTCGTTCTGCCCTCTGATTCCATTTACCAGTTAACTTAAAATCGTCTGGCAAAGACATTATTCTTTTCAATTCACCCAAAGTTAGTTTTCGTGGTTCGTTCCAATGAAACGCCCCAGCATTTGTTTGCCCATTGCCCATTGCTGTTAGTGTAGGTGCTGGTGCATGTTGTGATACTCGTTTTAAATTGAAGTGATGACCCTTTGGATGATAGTCACCACCAGTTAAAACTTTGTCTGGATCTTTAGGCATCTTACTACCTGTGTCTTTCCAGTATGCTGTATTCACAAATTTTTCAGTTAGTTCTTTTACTTCTTCAGAATCATATTCTAATCCTGCTAATGCTTCTTTCAAAGGTATAATCTTATCACTTGGTTCTGGAAATACATTTTGTATTGTCATGAAATTTAAACCAACCTTTTCTGTAATATCGTTTCTTATACCAATAAAGATAACTCTTGTTCTTGTTTGAGATACACCATAGTTCTTACTGTTCATTACTTGCGAACAGACATCATAACCTATCTTCTCAAACTCATTTAATATTTTATTGTAATATTCTTTTGCTTCACCAATCGTTAGACCTGCAACATTTTCTGCAACAATGACTTTTGGTCTAATATCATTGGCTACTCGTAGAAACTCAAAGAATAAGTCTTCAATGTTTTCTACCATCATACCATCAGAGTATGATTTAGTTTTACCCCAACCATCAGAATGTTTACCACCTGATGAATGAGATAGTTTGCCTGCAACACTAAATGCACTACATGGTGGCGAACCATCTAATATATCTATATCAGTTGTTCCTGCAATATCTGTAAAATCTTTACCAGATAGTTTTTTTATATCACCTGGTAGTATTGGTGTGTCTGGATAATTTTCTCTATATGTATTCTGTGCTTCTTCAACAAATTCGTTAATACAAAGTATCTTACCACCTGCCAATCTATAACCAGTAGAAGAACCACCGCCACCAGCAAATGTAGAGATAACATTAAATCTTTCTCTCTTGCTTGATTCTACAACATCTTTTAAATTATACATCATACAAAAAAACCTTCTAAAGTAAGTTGTGTTTCTTTTTTTATTCCTTTTCGTTGTTCGTGTAATTCATGACCTTTATGCATTTCTTTATTTTCGTATGTTTCTATAACATGACAATTCTTACAAAGAACTTTACATTTTCGTATTTCGTCTTTCAATTCTTTCATTCTTTCTTTGTGTAATGTAGTTCCATATTTTGGTATTCTGCTTACTAACACACCCATACCACTACCAACAGGTCCATTCTTATACATGTAGTAAGATTTTTGAGTAGGATCTATGTGTGCAAAATCTAGAGCAAGACCGTGTTTATTATAGCCACAAACAGAACAACCTTTTAAAGTTTTATAATGCCAAAGTTTTCTAGTAAGTCTTTTTCTATATTCCATCATGCGAAAAAATCCTCTATTGTATTACTGTCAGAAGCGTCTATCTTCCAATTGATAGCGTCAAGTATAAATCGTAAAGGTTCCATAAATGATTTTGTAAACTGTTGTTCGTAATCTATGAGACCGTGCATTTCAAATTCTTTAGGTAATTTTGCCATAAAGGTAATGACATTGGCATTCCACATATTCTTTCGTAAATGTACAAACTTACCTTTATCACCTTCATAGAATTGTTGAAACTTATGTGAAACTTTTTTTGTTTTAAGTAAATGATTATATAACAATGCACCTTTCACATGCATTGGTGTGCCTTTCTTGTAGATAGATGTGCTGTCACCATATTTCTTTACACCATTCACACTACGAGGAAACGCAATGTCTTCTGGTGGCAATAGTTCAAACTCTCTACGAAAGTTTACAATAAACTCTTTCATTTCTTTTTGATCACCACCCATAATAACTTTAAAACTTTCTTTGAGTTTATCTCTACATGGTAAAGGTGTTGATGTCTTTACTGCTTCAATGCCCATAATCTTTAGTTTTGGTTCTGGATATTGAACACCCTCTGAATTATGAACATTCAGAATATATCTTTTCTTCGCTGTCCAGATACCTTTGTCTGCAATTGCCTCTCGTTTCATAACCATTTTGTGTTCGAATACATTCATATATTTAGCAAGTTCTTGATACGCCTTATCAATAAATGGTTCTAGTTTTTGAGCACAGAATTGATCTAATGCTTTTACAATTTTTTTCTTATCAGTTGCACCAGACATTTTAACAAGTGGTGCCATGTTGATATAAACGGAATCTGTATCTGAAGCAATAATGTAATCTTCATTATCTGTTTTGTATAGTTTATTAAAATATTGATTTAGTTTTTTCTCTATCCAACGAATATTCAATTGACCAGAAGTTGTAATCGCCTCTGCCATTCTGTGATCGTAATATCTAAAGTATTTGTTACCAATCGCACCATAGGCACTATTAAGAGAAATCTTTTTGGAATGTTGAACAAGATAATATCGTCTTGCTAGTTTTTCATACTTAGGATCTTTTGTGTTAGCATATTGTTGTTCTGCCTCGAGCATTTTCTTTTTATAAACAGTTCTATCGTTATATTCTTTTTGTATGATACGAGGTAAGAAACCTTGTTTATCTGTTTTATACATTGTGCCATTAGCAGCCACACAATTACTATCAGAGGTATCTACTTCTTTATCTAACAAATCATTAATGTCAATATTCTTTTTGTCTGGTAAAATTGTTTCAGGTGAAATATTATATTGCATAATCAAATGCGGATATAGTGAATTCAAATCAAAAGACACAACCCAATCATGGAAACCTACTTTAGGATCTTTTACATAAGCGCCAACCAATTCTGGTGAAGTAGGATTCATATCACGCATTGGCACAATGATATTATCTTTTAGTAGTTCATTGAATATAATTGTATCCCACATTCTAACTTGTGAGAATACATCTTCATAGTTTGCCTTGGCGTTATATGACATTGTCAATGCCAATTCAATAAGTTGTAATCTGTCTTCTAGTTTATCAACAAGTTCAACATCTTGTATATTATAATCAATAAAAGATTGTATATCCTGTTGATACCATTCTTTGAAAGTATCATATGGATTATCATCTTTTTGTTCGCCAAGTTCGACTTTACCAATATGATCTAGTCGATAACTTTCTTGATTCTTAATTGTAAATTTACGATAGAGTTGTAGGTAGTCAAGTTGAGCAATACCTAGTAATCTAAAATATGTTTGTGTTTTACCTTGTTCGTAAGTTTCATCTTGTTGTATAATATTCCAAGGCGACATGCGTTTCATAGAACCTTCGCCTAGTATTTTGCCCATGCGTTTTACTAGATAAGGAATATCAAAGTATTTACTATTCCAACCAGTAAGAACATCTGGAGTATATGTTTGCCAAAATTTTAAAAACTGTTTAAGTAAATCTCGTTCATTTTCGCATTTTATATAATGGACATTTTTTTGTTTTATTGTATAGTCTGCCATACCCCAAACTAATATTTGTTTTTTAACTTGATCTTTTACAGTAATACAGATCATCTTTTCAGCACAGTCTTCTACATTAGGAAAACCATGTTCACTTTCAACCTCAATATCAATTGTGTAAATACGAATTTTATCTTTATCGTATTCTACATTACCTGGCCAATAGTCTGCCATGTATTGATATTGAAATCTATCTGTGCCGTGAATGAAGTTTGGATGTTCTTCGTATCGTTTGATTGCCTGTCTGGCTTCTTTGATTGATTTATATGATTTAGATTCTAGACCAATGCCTGTTAAAGATTTATAACGACCTTTACCTTTTGTAGGTATGTAAAGGCGAGGAACATAAGGAACACGATCCTCGCATCTTTTACCATTGTCGATATATCTAACAAGTAACTCATCGCCATAAGGCGACACATTGGTGTAAAAATTCATAATATAATTATATCAGGTTTTGACAATAAAGTCAATTAAATTGTAGTGTCTTTGAAATATTTTTCTAGAATTTCTAGTTGGTCATCATATTGAGCAATGATGTTTAATTCTTTTTCTATCGTTTCAAGAATATCACCATGTTCACCTATACCAACAGATTGATTAAGATAGATATCCACATTTGCTTTGTGTTTTTCTATATGACCTTTGGCATGTGCCACTAAGGCATCATACATTATCTTTTTCATCGCCATTCTCGTTTCCTTTCTTTCCAATATTATATTTTGGTTCTAATACCCATTCATGTTTTTCTTTGAAGGGTAAAACTTTGATTTGTGATAGGGGTGCTTTACTTTCCACAATCCCTACCAATTCTATCAAACCCCAATCGCTTAATAGTTGTGCAATTGTATTTCGTCTCTCAATATCGTTAACAAAAATATTTGCGGTCTTGCCATCTAAAGCAAACAGTTCTTTAAAGTGTACAATAAAGTATCTACCTTGTTTGTGTAGTATGTGACACGATTGATAAATCTTTCGTTCTTTTCTACTTGCTACACCTATTCTGGTTAGTGTCTCTCTAATTTTAAGGAAATCATCTGGCTCTTTTATCTTTACTTCGAGCATACTGTCTGGTTTCCATTCTATAACTTCACTCATTTTCTCCCACCTTTATATAATCTCTCTTTTATATAATCAATCTGTTTTTTAGTCATTAAAGATAAAGCCTCTTGTGCCTTCTTATTAGAATAACCAAAGTGTTGTTTTACAACATCTAGGTCTTTTATCTTTGAAGACTTTAACCATTTACTAAATCTTTTTCTAGACTTTATACTATTTAGATAAAATGAGAATTGCATATGCTTCGTAGCATGATGTAACCTATTCATTTCGTTAGCATACATGATTGTATCGGAGAAATAAGACAAACCTTTATTAATTATAAAAGGTGGATACTTTTTTTCCCAATCTCTATCATCAGTATCAAGTAGTTTTTCTTTACTGTAATTGATTGCTGTGAGATACTTTGTTAGGCTGTAGTCACTCATTTGAATTTACATTCGGTCATTATCTCGGTGAGACAAGCAACCATGTTTAATTCAGGATCTGCTACAAAGGCATTCTTATATTGATACTCTGCCAGAAGAATAACCATAGGTGGAATACTTTGTGGTTGTAATTCTGTATAAAAGTTTTGATATAAGTCTTTGTATAAACCAGCAGGGTCTTGGTCAATGTGATCTACAACCCATTTTCTCATATCACCAAAGTGTCTATCTTTTAATGCCTTGTTTAAAGACTTGATATTTGCTTCAGCAATATTAACAAGAATACCTGTATCTATTTTACCTGATACAGAATATCTTTGTAGTTCATTGATAGTTCGTCTAAAGTCTGGATAAAACTTAATAATAAGTTCTGCCAATACCTTTGGTTCAAACTCAATGTTCTCTTGTTCTAAGATTGTGGATAATCGTTTGTGAAATAAACCTGCTAGTTTTTCTTTATCTTTTTTCTGAATAGAAAAATTAATTACAGTACATCTAGAATGGATTGCAGGTATAATTTTATTCTTATAATTACATGTAAAAATAAATCTACAATTATTACTAAATGTTTCTATAAAGTTTCTTAGGGCAGGTTGAACACTCTCAGCATTCATGTAATCTGCTTCGTCAACAATAACCACTTTAGGTTTACCTGTCTCATGTAGAGACACAGTTGAAGCAAAGTTTTTGATTTGATTTCTAACGACATCAATGGAACGACCTTCGTCAGAACCATTGATCATCATTACATCACAACCAAGTTCATTACATAATGCTTTGGCAACAGTAGTTTTACCAGTGCCGGCAGTACCAGATAATAATAGATTTGGTATTTCTCCTTGTTTGAGTATGGACTTAAAAGTCTTTTTTATCTCAACAGGTAGAATACACTCGTCAATTGTGGAGGGTCTATAAGCCTCCACCCATAATAAATTTTCCATTATTACCCCTCATACTTAGATGTATTTTCTAGGGCAATCCAATATTCTACTGATTTATTTTTGTGTTTGAAATTAGAAATAAGTTTAGATGATATTGCCACAGTATAATCGCCTGGTAACATTTTAAAATGTTCTGTCTTAAAATGAAATTCAAACTTTTTATCTGTCGTGCCTACTTTAACATCATAGGTATTGGCAGTATCGTTTTTCTTATCAACGGCAGACATAATGATATCTTCACCCACAGATTTGACAGCAATGTCTGGTAGTTGTAACATAGACGCAGCCTTTTTAACTTTTGTTAAATCAGTTTCTGTCAATGTAAATTCAACCTCAGTTGCAGGCATCTTAACATCTTTTTGGGGAGTTGTAAGAATAGATTCATCAGCAAAGAAGTATTTTGATTTTGTTGATGTGCCTTCTTCGTTGATTGTCATGTGTTTTTCATCAAAAGAAAACACAGGTTTATTGAATAAAGATAACATACCTAAAAACTCTGATAGATCGTAGATAGCAATATCTTGTGGAAATTCTTCTTCGACACCAGCAGTTGCGAGTATGTTCTTCATTGTAGAGATAGTTTTAATTTCTTTACCTGAAGTAATCTTTAAGTTAGGATTAATCTCACTAAAGTTTTTTAGTATCTCTTTTGTATTATCACTCAGTTTCATTATATAGTTCTCCTGTTAGTTGTTTCTAAATTTTTCACTAGCGACAGAACCAAGTGGTGGTTCTTGGTAGTGATCTTGGGACAATTGTATAATAGCATAATGAATAACTTTCATAAGGTCTTTCTTATTCTTGCCATCCTTTTTGCCATATCGTTGAGCATATTTTAAAATATTACCCATACAGAAACCTTCACCATGTCCCTGGTCAATGATGATTTCAGTAGCTTGTTTTTGAGATTGTGCGTAATGAGACGAATAGGTTCCGTCTATGTAATCTTTTATATCTTGTAAAATTATATCTTCTTTAAATTTATACATGTGTCCATTATATCAGGTTTCAATTCAAAAGTCAAGGGCGGAGTGGTTACCGCCCTTATCTATTTTATGCAATATCAATTGTTCTTGGTTTTTTAGCTTCTGGAACTATTTTTTCCAATGCGATTGATAACATACCATCTTTCATTTCAGCGCCTCTAACTTCTACATCATCAGCGGTTGTGAATGATCTTGTAAAATGTCTTTTGGCAATACCTCTATGAATTGTATCTTTATCTTCCTCATCTTTGTGAGTTGATTTAATTGTGATAGTATTGTCGGCATATTTCACCTCAATATCATTTTTATTATAACCAGCAAGTGCCATTTCAATTGTCCAATTGAGATCGTCTTTACCTTTCACGATATTGTATGGTGGGAATGAATTTGATCTATTATCTACATAATGATCAAACTGTGAGAACAGATCATCAAATCCAATTGTAAATGGTCTGAGATCGTTCCAAATAGATAAGTTTCTTGTCATAGTTTCCTCCTTGTTAGCAAGTTAACTTAATGTTAAAATTGAGACCCTTACGGCGTCTCATTATATTTATATAGTTATTAATCATAAAATTTCAAGTGGTAGTTTTTTCTAGGATTCACTATCCAGAGGGAAACTACCAAACCCGAAATGTGTTGTCTTTACGAGAGGCAACACTCATAGAGGACTTACGAACCGCCTCTATGACTATTTATGCTTATGCATAAACTGATGGTTCTAAAGCGGCAAAACCAGCAGCGATTAGCGCTTTAGATGGAGTACCTATTCTGTAATAAGTACCTGATTTGTTTTTGTTGATATAGACACAATGGCCTTCCTCACGGATTTTATCAACAACCGCTCTAGGCTTAGAGAGGTTAAATTTAGTCTGTGCTTCTTTCCAAGTCACAGACTGGCCTCTTAACAAAGCGTTAAGAAACTTAGTGCTATTAGCAAGAGTTTTTCTACCCATAATATAAGGTCCTTTCTTTATTTGGTTAGTTGTCATCAAGTCGCTCTTGTAGGCGTCTTAATTTGTTTACACGCTTGATTGATTCTTTTTTCAAGCGTTGTCTTTTTAACGAAGGCTTTTCATAATATTGCCTTTGTTTTAATTCTTTTAACAAGCCATCTTTCATAACTTTCTTTTTTAATTGTCTCATGGCTTTATCTACATTGTTGTTTCTAACTTTAACTTCCAATACCATTTTATATTTTCTCCGGTATGTAATCTACTGATAAATCATAACCACCGTATGGATTTTCATTCATAGTAACTTTTTTTACACTAGGTTGTTTTTCAAAATATTCTTTCATTGCTTCCTCGCCTAGTGTTCCTTTTTTAATCATTGTGTTTTTATCAAAATACTTTTTAGTTTTGTAATGTTTATTTTCCCAATTAGTATTACCTAAATGTCTAAATCTTTTTTTCCACACATCAGATAAAGTACCCACTCTTTTTATCCATGGTAAATTTTGAGGTATGTTATACCATATACCATCTTTAGATTCTTTTACATTATCAGGATTTGTATAATATTTTTTACCATCTTTAGTTAACCAGTCATATATTTTTTTTGCAGGTGCTCTTATTATCTCACCTTCTCTAATATGACCAATTGTAGGTTTAACTTTGTAATCACCTGTACCTATAAAGTAAACCCAATCTTTATTTAACAAATTATCAATCTGTGATTCTCTTTGAGGAAAACTTACTATGTATTTTGAATACATAAGTGTTTGAGTTTTAACCTCTACTCTTATAGTCTTCATAGAAGGTGGGGATTTCTCCCCACCCACGAGGTCTACATTATGAACGATAGATTTAAGCAAGGTCGCCCTCACTTTCCTCACTATCATTGGAAGGTCCTTGATTTAATTCGCTAATATCGACACCACTGTCAATCTTAGTGTATAGATCAAGGAAACTGTTTTTTGTGTCTTCGTCAAAACGATTTACACAAACCTCAACCGCTTTAAGTTTGTTCTTAAAGATGGCAAAAGCATTAACGATATGAACCAATCGTCTAGTGGCGATGATCTCATCTATACCACCATCGAAGAAAGTCTTACGAATAACCTCTGCCCACTTAACTAGGTTAGTAGTGTATTGAGTATCTTTAAGACCATAATGGCTCATTACATTGTCTAAGATTTTTGTTTCAATCTTAGCAGAAGGATATGCCTGTTCAAAAGTCACAGGAAATCTTTCTAGAAATGCCTCGTTAAGAATGTTGGTACCAATGAATCTACCGTCATCAGAACCTTTACCCTTAGTATTGGCGGTTGCGAAAATTTGAAACCCGTCTTTAGGTTCAACAAACTGACCTATCTTTTTAAGAAAGATACCATTACCTTCTAAGATTGGTTGTAAACACATAATCTTATTTGAGGCAAGGTCAATTTCGTCTAACAATAACACGGCACCTTTTTTCATTGCATTGATAACAGGACCGTCATGCCAGACAGTTTCACCGTCTTGTAATCTGAAACCACCAAGTAAATCGTCTTCGTCAGTTTCGATTGTAATATTAACCCTAATCATTTCTCTAGAGAGTTCGGCACATGCCTGTTGAACACCAAGAGTTTTACCATTACCAGATAGACCAGTAATGAATGTAGGATAAAAGATACCAGACTTAACAATGTTTTTGATATCTTTGTAATTACCAAAAGGCACAAAGGTGTCTTCTTTGTTAGGCACCAAGTTCTCAGTGGCACTTTCAGTAGTTTGAATTTGTTTAGAGATTTTTTGTTTAACCTCTGGTAGTGAAATTTCTTGTTTCACATTCTTAGAAGGATTTACAATACCATTCACAGGCAATTTGTAAAGACCTCTAGATAATCTAAACTGAGGATTTTTGACTAACCACGCAGGTGCGTTTGGAATACCTAACGCAAGAGTGACCTCTCTAATCTGTTGTCTAGTTACCGTGTCGGTACCAAATTTATCATGTATGGCTTTTACATAATTAATTTGTTTTTCATTTAGTTTCATAATATAGCCTTTCTTAATTATAGTTCCATGCTATCAGGTCTTAACCCAAAAGTCAAGGGAATATTTAATTTTTTTTGGTAGGTGCGACAATATTGACCAACTGTTGCAAAAATGCAACACTTTTGTTCGTATTTTGTTCTCATTACGCAACCCTCTCAATAAATTTGTTTAAGAATATTCTAGACATTTTCTGTTGTTTAAAACCTTTAGAGAATATCTGTTTCATTTTACTTGCCGACATATCTGAAGTAATAACTGCCTCTTGACCTTGTATTCTCAGATTAGTTCTAGGCATTACAAATAATTCGTCATAACCAATATTCTGTTGTATCCAAACTTTGTTTTTTCTGATTTCTGCTTTCGCATCATCATATGCTTGATAACTTTGTTTGTTAGTAAAGTGGTTAATATCCCAATAGTTTAATTTTTTACCTGCGATATAATAACCAATCACAGTAGAACCTGTTTTCATTTTAAAGTATTCTAAAAAATGTTTGTGATAAGCGTGGAAATGAGTTTCTTTATGACCACCGTATTTGAAAGTATGAGTACCGTCTTTGATATTAATATCATACTGGTAAGTTTCTTTACCAACAATTTTACCATCAGTATCTTGAATAGTCATCTTACCAGAAGTATGACCAGAGCCATCTGTTAAAAAGATAGTATTCATTTTTTGAATTTTGTGTTTTGATTGAAATTCATTTACTACATTGATTGCTTGATAGATTGCACTATCGAGTGGTGTGCCACCAAGTCTTAATGAGTGAGGACATTCAAATCTATCAGCAAATGGATCATAAGTACCATCGTTATATTCTTTTCTAGACATAGCATATGGCATGTAAGATTTAGCGATACCAAATAGATTTGCCATTGCCTCATTATATTTAACTGTCTTCATATCTGAATTTACAAAGTTTAATAATGATACATCTTCTAATATCAATTGACCTTCTTGATCATAATGATAAGGATATCTTTCATAATAGTTTCTAACTTCCCAACGATTGTATTGTTCTTTTTTGTTTGGTGTAAAGTTTGATCTGTTGTGATCTGAGAAAGCATAAACAGAGAATGGTATGTTTACTGCTTTACAGAACATTACTAGGTTCATAGTCTGAACGATAGTGTCATACATCTTGTCACCCATAGAACCAGACCAGTCAATGATCATAACCATACCGTGATTTTTTGCACCAGGTTCGATATTCATTCTGGCAAATATATCATCATTGTATTTGTAAGAGTGTAAAGCATTGGTATTAATTACACCAGTTCTAGCAGTTCTAGTCTTGATATAATTGTCTGCGGCTTTTCGCATCTCAAACTCTTTGACCATAAGATTTACAGTTCTCATTTGTTCTTGTTTGAATTGTTTAAACTCTTGTAATCTTTTTTCAAGAGGATAAGAAGTATTTGCTTGATCAATCTTTAGTTTTAAATGTTCATAAGGAACAACAGCACTTTTACATTTAGGTAATGTCAAATAGATTTGTTCTTTTGTTTTTTCATCTACTTTGGCAATAGATTTCTTTTGTTGTTCTAATGCTTCGTCAGTAATTGAGATATTACCTTTTGGTTTGTAACCACCTTCACCACTACCTAATGATTTTTGTTTTGCTGCGTGTTCTTGTTTTTCTTGATCGCCTTCTTCTTGTGAGGCACCCATTGTTTCGTTTTCATCTTCTGATTTATCATTATCAGATTCAGAAGAAGAAGAATTTTGTTGTTCTGGTTCTTGTTGTTCGTCTTGACCTTCTTGTGATTGTGATTGTTCTTCGTCTTCTCCCTCAACCAAATCACTAGACATATCATTTAATTGTGACTGCATTTCTTCTTGTTGTTCTTCGTCAAATTCTTCGTTTTCAGAATATGCATAAATGTCTTTTGTTAACTTAACTACATCAGACCAAGTGTTAAGATTATTTGATCTGGTAATAAATTCTTGTTCTTGTTCGTTAAATTCTATTTGTTGAGTAGTGCCTGATTTAGAAAAGATATTAAGTCTATCAATAAATCGTAAACCATTAACATCTTTTTCTTTGATCATAAAGAAATCTTTTTCTACTAATTCATTGTAACCATTGAAATAAGATTTTCTTAAACCAGGATATTTGTTTTTCATTTTCTTATCAATACGAATGTCTTCAACAACATTAAAATAAGAATGTGGAATTTTATATTTCTTACTATCGAAATTTTGTGGAGTATATAATGCGTGACCTACTTCGTGACCAACTAATAAATCATATAAGTCATTTGACATTTCTTCCCATATTGGAAGACATAATGTTCTAGTCTTAGGAATGAAATATGCTGTCTGTACTTTTTGATGAATAACATTAATGTTTTCAGTCGCAAGTAGTTTAGCAAGATTTGATTTTTGTGTTTTTGATATTTTGTTCATAATATACTGCTTATGCTATCAGGTCTTGATCTATTTGTCAAGGACAAAAAACTCTTATTTTTCAAGGGTTTAAGCAGGGTGCGACAATCCGCACACCCCTATTTTATCGCAATAACCCCATAAAAATTGAAGTTTTGCCAGAAAACATGTAAATCCTTGAAACCTGCGTCTTCACACATTTTAAACATTTCTGTTTTTGTGTTTGGTTTCATCATATGTCGTAATTGGACCTCTTTGTCTAAAATCTCTGTATCTGTAAAATGTTGTCTTTTATAATCATAATACATAAAAGTCATCATATCTTGAATTTTAGGATTACAACTAAAACTTTTTTCTGAGAAGATAAACGCACCACCATCATTCAAACCTTGATAAATTTTCCAGATTGTTCCTGCTCGATCTTTAGGTGGCATAAATTGTAATGTAAATAAAGAAGTCACTAAACTAGCATTTTCTATATCACATTGTCTAATGTCTTCCATTTTATAATAAAGATTATTCCATTCTGATGATACCAGATCCTCTGCGTGACCATCAGCAAAATCTGATTCTATCTCTATACCAACATAAGTGGCATATGGCACATGTTCATTATTTTGTTTGATCATTGCCTTAAGCATTTTACCAGAACTACAACCTAGATCAACAACATTGGTATGATCTTCAACAAAATACTTAGACATGCTTACGACATCATGCCAGAGATTATTATAACCTCTTACTGATTTTTCTATGTGGTTATCAAAACCTTCGCCTGCTGTTGCAAATGTAAATTTCGTCATACTGCCTTTCCCCAATACTGACATATTCCTGCTACGGACTTATATCTGTTATTTGGATTTATTCTACTATTATTTAGCAATGTTTCAAATCGCTTGTCTATTCCTGCACCTAATTGTAAATTAATATGTTTCTTGAAATTAAACTTCTTAAATTCAATAAAGTCATTTACGACATGATGCTTCTGGAATGGTTCATTCAACTCATACCAATTCTTACTGTAAAAGAAATCTCTTACTGCTTTCGATAGATATGGTGTAATAAATTTTTTATTGTGTTTATCTGCAACACCTTTGTGCCATAGATAACCAGCAGACTTATCTGGTAAAAAATAATCATTTCTAAATTCATCAAACTTTTCTTTTGTCTTGCCTTTTGTGTAATGTAGTATTGCTCTTTTTGATATACCATAATAACCATCAGCTGCCCAACCACTCAATACATCATTTTGTTTTATCTCTGGATACAAATACATAAATGGAAATACACACTCAAAATGTGTTTTCTTTTTACAGTTATAATCTTTTGCTAATCTAAAAAAGTCTTCTTCTAAATTATTCGTTGGTACCACTTTCAATGTAAATGGCCACTTAAATATTTGTGCCACCTCAGCAGCCTTATCACTATCATAACTAGAATTTGTATCTAAACAAAAAGAATAGGCATGAACTTTCTTTCCTAACTCGTGTGCTGCAAAAGCAACACTTAAACTATCTACACCACCAGATAGTAATACAGCAACTTCATCTTCTTTTGATTGTGCTTCGATAACTCTTTTTAGTATTTGTCTAATCACCATTAAAACCCTGGAAGTGTTGCTCCACTATTAACTAATTTTTTAACTGCGGCATTGCGTGAATTTGCACCAGTCATTAACATTAATTTTTCTTCCACAACTTCAAATATTCCTGTGCCGTATTCCATTACTGTTCTTTTTACTTTGTTTGGTTCATAACCCATGTATTTTATTACTTCTTTTGGAAAAGTTTTTTTATGTGGTTCTGCATAACTATAATGTAAATCATTAACCCACCTTAATATATCTGGATTTTTAAAAGCCATAATTGGGTTTGCACCAAGTTCATTAGCAACTTCTAAAAACAAATGTCCTGAACCTTTTTTTGCACCTTTTGATTGTATTGCCTCTGCGTAATAATTTTGTTTAAGAATTGTTTTAGCAGTATCTTTATCTACATTATGTTCTTTCATTGCTTGAGGTGTTAATCTATACATAAAGGTTTGTAGAGAACCTAGCAGTGTATCTGCACCATCGCCTTGAATTAAATCAACACCTTTAACATCAATTTTTTCAAGACACAATTTAAATGTTAAATAATATACTACATTAAATAGTGTTGTGATACTTTGATGTCCTTTAATTAAATGTAAGTTATCCATTACTTCTTCTAATGTGGTCAAAACAAGTTTATTATTAATACCTAATTTTTCTGCTGTGTCTTGTGACACTTTAACATCATGAGTATCCTTAACTACACCTACTGTAATTGAATCTTTTAAACCAAAATATTTTTTTGCTATACAACCCAACAACATTGAATCAACTCCACCTGATAACATTAAGACAGGAGGTTTGTTTTTAAATTTTCTATCTCGATTAATAATAAATTTCAAATCATTAATCAACTTTATGGCACCTTCTTCGTAAGTATCAAATTTAATTATTTCTCTCATTTTGTTTTATAATCTCCTTAAAACATTCTCATATATGTTGTTAGATAATGCTTTCATCATTAGTGGTGCAACCATACGACCAACTCTTTCTGCTTGTTGATCAAAATCCCCTTGTAATTTAAAGTCATCTGGTAAACCCATTACTCTCTTTAATTCTTTAATTGTTAATTTACGATTACTGTCATAATGAAACACACCAGACAGACCTTTCTTTTGCCCTGCCTGTGTAAGTGTTGGGCAAGGTAGATCAGGTGCTGGTCGTATCATATTAAACATAGATTGTTTAGGATTGATATCTATAAATTCAGGATCACTAGGTTTTCTATGTTTGTCTGGACTGAAAGGTAATAACTCAATCCACTTCTTTTGAAAACTACCTTGCACAAAATCTAATAACATTTGTACTTCTTCAGGATCGTTTTCTAAATCTTCTATTGCTTCTCTTAATGTTGGTTGTTTTGATTGTGGTTCTGGATATATGATACTATCCATATTCATAAAGTTAATACCAACTTTCTCCATGATATCATTTCTAACTGCAACGAAGAAACATCTCTTTCTTGCCTGTGGTGTTCCATAGTCTGCGGCGTTTAACACTTTACCAACTGCTTCATAACCAATACTATCAAATTCATTTACAATACGATTAAAATATTCTTTTGCCTTACCCATGGTGATACCCGCAACATTCTCACCAATGATAACTTTTGCCTGAACATCTTTTGCAACTCTTGTAAACTCAAAGAATAGGTCTTCAATGTTATCAACTTGTTTATCGTCTGAATACTTTTTAGTTTTATCCCAACCCTTTTCTCTTTTGCCTGCAACACTAAAAGCACTACAAGGTGGCGAACCATCAAGTATATCTAACTCGCCTTGTTGTATTCCTGCGGCCTTGAGTAAATCATGACCAGTCAGTTCTTTAATATCGTTAGGTAATATTGGCGTATCAGGATAATTAGATTTATATGTATCAATTGCACTTTCAACAAATTCATTAACTGCAAGTATATTACCACCTGCAAGTTTATAACCTGTTGAAGACCCACCACCTCCTGCAAATGTTGATATTACAGTAAATAGTTTGCGATCTGCTGATTTATATACATCTTCTAAAAAATACATAATGTGAGTATATCAGGTTATTACAGATTTGTCAAGGACGAAAAAGTCTTTAGTTTTTCACGCTTTTTCTTCACCCTTGTCTCAATATCTTCATATTTTACTAACCCCTTTTCTTCAAGTAATTGCAACATACACATAACATCACCTGCTTCTTTTGTAAGATTTTGTAAGGCATCTGTGTCAAATTGAGGTTGAGTACCAAATCTTACGATTTTCATACATTCTTGGGTTAGTTCACCACATTCTTCAGCCATAATGGCAAGAAGTTCTGTTCGTTCTTGTACTGTCATTTTGGGTCTAAGTTTCATTCTACTACCTTTGTAAAGTTTCCTACCTTTTCATATTTTATTATATTCTTAAATCTATCTGCTATCATATCTGTTTTGTGTGATATAATAAAGACATTCTCATTTTCTAATGTATTCAATATTTTTAAAAAATCATCTGTGCCTTGACCATCAAGACTACTATCAAATATCTCATCTAACATTAACAGATTACATGATATACTATTTTTCATCTTTGCAATAGCACGCCATGTAAACAATAATGCTAAATTAATTCTCATCTTTTCACCTTCACTAAAACTTGCATATGTAAATTCATCACGATATCTACTTCTTATTGTTTCTTTAAACTCATTATCTAATTTAAAATTAACAAAGAAATCCATACTTGCCAAATATTTGTTAATTAATTGATTGATAATTGGTAAGTATTGTTTGATAACTTTTGTCTTAATACCAGAATCCATTAACATTGTTTTGGCTGCTTGTAAATAATCAAGTTCCTCTGTTTTAATTAATTTGTTTTTTTCTTTTACAGAATGTTCTTCTTCTAATTGTTTTAGTTTACCTAATGCTTCACCATCTTCACTAGATTGTTTTTTTAGTTCTTCAATCTTATGTGCTAATTTTGTGTTAATATTGTTTAACTCAACTTTTGATTGACCAAATTTAGCAATGTCAATTTCTGTTGTTCGTATATCTTGTTCAACGCTTTTAATTTTATTTAATCTGTTAGAAATTACTTGTATTTCTTTTTGAACATCTTCCATTGCTTGATTCCATTTCATTAACTCTTTATTGTTTTCTGAAATCAATTTGTCTTTATTTGATAAAACTTGTTGACAGGTAGGACAGTTATTGTTGTCATCATAAAACTTTTTATGTTTATTACATTCTTTAAGTTTAGTATGAAACTGTGCTTGAAAATTATTAAGTTTGTCTATTTTATTGTTTGCGCCATCTTTATCATTTATTGATTCTTTAAGTTTTTGTATTTCGTGTTGTAATCCTTGTATGTGTGTATTATATTTGTCTATGGCACTTTTATTATGATCTATTTTTTGTATTTCACTTTGTACTTCTATATCTGATCTATTACTTAAATTATTGATATATTCTTTTTGTGTATCTATTTTATTTTGAACAATATCCAACTCTCTTAATATGTCTTTGACTTGTTCGTCCATTTCTTTTATTCTTATCTTTGTCAGCATACTCATTACAGAGAATACTTTAATGTCAAGTATATCTTCAATAATCTCTCGTCTGTGTGCTGTCTTTAATTCCATAAACGGAACAAAGGTAGATGCACCAAGTATAACTACTTGTGTAAAACTACGATAATTAAATTTAAGTATTTGTTGTTCTAACTGTTTTTGATAATCAGCAATTGTAGCATCTTGATTAAGTAATTCATCATTTAAATAAATCTCGAATATATTAGGTTTGATGCCTCGTCTAATTTTATAACGATTAGATGATATACGAAACTCTAACTCAACCTCTGTGCCACCAAGATTGATACTGTTGATTAATTGATCTTTCTTTATTTCTCTAAAAGGTTTATTAAACAAAGCAAAACACAAAGCGTCTAGTATAGTAGATTTACCTGCCCCATTGTGACCAACAATTAATGTTGTAGAATTATCATTCAAATTTGTTTCAATAAAACTATTACCAGAAGACAAGAAGTTTTTCCATCTTATTTTTTCAAATATTATCATATCTCTAAATCTCCTGCTTCTGTGTATAATGATTTCATTAATTTTTTCAATCTACTTTTTTCTAAATCTGTTTCAAGTTCATCAATATAATTATCTAATAGTGTAGGTGTATCTTCACTTTTTTCTGCAATATCATCTGCCACAGTAGAAGCATCTAAATCTGAATAATCTTCAATAATTTTTATATCATGTACATTGGTATGTTTATAGAAACCATCAAGCCACTTATCAAACAAATAATAATCTTTTTTCTTTTCTACAATTACTTTGAGATATTTGTCTCTGTGTTCATCATAATTGTAAAGAAGTTTATATTCGTTTTCTTCATCATTATAATATATCTTCTCGTGTATAGTAAAAGGATTCTTAATATATTCTAATTCTCTTGTTTCTGTATCTAATATGTGAAAACCTTTTTGACAATTATAATCATTCCAAATAAATTCATATTGACTACCTAGATAAAAGATATGACCATCATCAGATTTTTTATGAAAGTGACCAGATAATACTTTTTCAAATCTACGAAATAGTTTTTTATCTAATCCACTATCTGCAAATGCACCATTAAACATTTCAAAACCTTTGACTTCTAAATGACCTAAAACAATATCAGCACTTTCTTGTTCTAACATCATTGTCGTTTGTTCTAAGTTTTCTGGCGTGACCCAAGGAATATACAACATTCTCATGCCACCTTTTTCTATGACCGTAGGTTCTGCATAAACATTTCCCCAAGACATTAATTCTTGTGGAGCATTTATTTCATTTGTATTTTTATAATAGGTGTCGTGATTACCAATGATAATATCTACATTTAAATTTTTTATACGATTAACAAACTTATTGTTAAAATCGTTTAATGTTTTAAAGTTTACAAATTTACGCCTATCTAATACATCACCTAGATGTATGACATTTTCAATATTATGTTTCTCTAAGTATGGAAAAAATATCTCTTCCCAAAACTTATAGAAATACTTAGCGTAATTTGGGTTATCATTACGAGCACCAAAGTGTGTGTCGTTAATTAAAGCAATTTTCATAATTTACATAAAAAATTCTAATTTAGTAATCTTCTTTCTTTTAAGTTTAGGTTTATCTTTCTTTACTGGTTCTTCTTCTATAATCATATTCTTTCTTAAAAAGTCAGCATATGAATTTTGATATTCTTCGTTATCACCTTCTTGTCTAACTATTTCATCAAGACCTGATTTAAGTATAAGTTTTTGTTTAATTGTTGTTTGTTTCTTTTCTTTTTGTATTCTTCTTATAAATGCATAATATATAATTTGTGTAAAATATGCAAAAGGATTACTTGATTTCTCTGGATCAAAATTTGCTACATAAGTTAAACAATTTTCTATACCATCAGATATCATATCTTCTTTGTATGTGTAGTTTATAAAATTTGGTCTGTAAGATAAGTGATTTGCAATCTTTAAAAAACATTCACCTATGTAATCGCTAATGGGTGGATCTTTTCTATTTCTATTTCTTGCGGATAATACTTTCTTACGATACTTTTTCATTTCTTCTAGAAATTTTTTATTATCTACATAATGCTCTGTCTTTTTTCTTTTCAATTGTACAGTCATAGTATTACTCCTAAATTTAAATTATTCTATCAGGATATAGTATATTTGTCAAGGGTTATATACAAGATTTTGTAAAATAATTTTTTTTGATTTTTTTGAATTTTTTTCTTGACAAATGACATTTTGCCTTGTATAATCCGGTATGTCCGGTTTGCAAGAGATATAGTATTAGTGAGACTTAATCTTACCTTTGAGATACTGTATCGTTTGATAGTATTCTTCATCTGACATTTCATCTAATACTTGTTCAAATGGTTTATCTGATTGACCTTTTGAAGGTAGAGGTTGTAATTCTTTTTTCATTGATGGATATAATCCCATTCTAACATTATTATAATATTCTGTCAAGTTATCATTTGGTTTTCCTATTGTCATTATATGAGTTTTATGTAATGAATACACTTTGTCTATTGTTTGAAAAGTCCAAGGTGTAAGTGACATTCTTTCTTCAACAAAATATGTTTTATCATCAACAGCATTTTCATGTATTCTAATTTTATAAGGTTCATGTAATCTAACAAAATCAGAGCCTTCTTCGACTGTCATACCAGCAATTACTTGCTGATTGTTTGATAACATGATTACTCTTGGACTAGGTATTGTTGTTGTTTTTGTTTCTGTCATATAAGTATTTATCTTATGTCAACATGATCAAGTTCATAGTCAAGTTCTTGTTCAGAGTACACATTTATTCTTTCCATAAAGTGATTAAGGGTAAAGTTTCTTTGCTCTTTCCATGAGAAATCATCAGCAACATCATACAAAGTTGCTTTAACTTTATTGTCACCAAGACGCAACCCACGACCAAGAGACTGTAAAATTCGTACTTTAGATTTGGTAGGACTTGCAAATATAACATTGTGAAGATTCCTAATATTAATACCAGTAGAAAAGGTTCCGTAACTCGCAACGATAATGGCATTGTTTTCATTTTCTGTAATACTCCTGACTGTTTCACGATCTTTGGTTTCTGTGCCACCATAGACGAAAAACAGTTTTCGTGTTTGATGATCTAAGGTATCACCTATGAGACTGTGTAATACTCGACCATGTTTTTCTACATATTGAAATAAAACTAAAGTATTACCAGTTCTTGTTTTTGTTAGATTGCGAATGAATCTATTGCGTTTCTCATGTGACACTATATAGTCCATTTCTTCTTGGTAGTTTAGTTTCTTCACATGTTTACATTCATCTTGTGAATATTTCAGTATGAGACATTGTATTTGTAAGTCCGCTAGTTGTTTCTTATCTATCAGTTCTCGTGTAGAAATTACACTATGCACGGTACCAAACAAACCCTCTAAAACTAACTTATGCACTTTACTATCATCTAATGTACCAGTAGTGCCTATACGATATTTCGCATTAACACAAGCACTCATAATTTTTTGTAATTCTTTAGATTTGTATAGATGTGCTTCGTCACCTATGACACAATCAAACTTTTCAAAATACTTTTTATCAAAGGTGGCAAGTGATTGCCATGTCGATATCACAACAGGTTTACTATCATCTATTTCATAACCATAGTATTTTCGTTGTACAAACTTTTCTGCTTCCCAACCATAATCTTCAAAATCTTTATACATTTGTTCTACCAAAGATGTGGTGGGTACGATTAACAAACATTGTTTCTCTAATGAGGTAAGTAATCGTATGATACAATAAATGATTAATGACTTACCTGATGCAGTAGGTGATAGTAATATTGCTCGTTTATGATTGATCGCATGAGAAAACGCTGAGAGTTGATAATCTCGTATTTTGATTGAATCCTTAATAATTTTGTCTGCGAACTTAGAAAAAGTGTTGCTCAGCACGCCGCTAAGCGTGTTTTCAAGACCCTCTCGTATGATTGTACCCCCCGTATTTTGCATAAAATGTTCAACATAAGGCAACAGTCCGTAATATAACTTACCAGTTGCTTTTGAGAATAATCGTATCTGACCATCCCATCGTTTGGCACGAACACTTGGCATAAATGAAGCACCAGGTACTTTGAAAGTAAAAAATTCAGATAGTTCTTGCAGTAAACCTAAATCTTCACTTGTACACTTGATATAAGATTCATTATACTTTGTTATTTTTAATTCTCTCATTTAATTCTTCGTATGAAATGTTTGACCAATATTTTCTTTCTAATTTTTCTATCTCTGGTATAGGTTCACCCACATGTATAAACTCGTGATCCGTGTCATATTTGTTTATTAGTTTAATTGTGTGTTTTATCCAGTTTTGAGGATCAATCGCTTGTGCTTGAGACCCTACATATCCTGTTGTGCCTTTGTAGATGTTGTTCACTTGTTTTGACTTCGAATGATAATCGTATCCTATCAGATATATCTTGTTGTCCACATCTGCTGCCATTAACGCAATCAAGACACCTGCGTTTGTCTTCTCTTGTTGGTACTTGCCCAATCCCATTACTTTGTCTTTTTTCTTTGTCCATGTTATTTTATATCCTTCTTGATCTTCACCAAAATGTAACTTAAAATCATCTTCATGCCAATCTTTGTGTTTTTCACGAAACTGCCTCATTACATCTACATTATTTGCCCAACATGTAAAGAATCTTTTCTTTTCTCCTGGCCATTCATGTTCATCTGTATAATCTTCTATATTATCTACATCACCTATAAACTTTTTTATTATCTCTGGTTCAAACAATTTGTCGTACATAGTGTGTGGATTTTTTTCCCATGCTCGTAAATAAACAGTATGATCAAATGCATAACCACTACGATATATCTCATGACAGATATTGTAATCCATACCTACTAATACATCTGGTGCAAAATCTCTATACAATCCATTACAACCATATATCTTACCAAATGATCTAAGTTGTTCTAAATCAAAGTCTTTTCGACTTTCTCCATTACCTATACAGAATATCATTTTTTTACCTCAAAATTTAAATTAATATTTACTCTCATATTTTGATCTGTTTGTGTAACTGATCTATGTGGTGTTCCGCCATCAAAAACTATTGCTTGATTTTCGATAGAATTAAACTTTGTGCCATTTTCAAATTCTGTGTAACCATTATTTGTATTAATACTTAATAAACAAACTTTATGTTTTTTGTGTTGATCTATATGATATTCATGTTTAACATGTTTGTGTTGATTAGTGTACCAATTTGCTTTTGCTCGAATTAAAATATCTTTAGTAATTTTTAGTTTTTTAATTATAGGATCTATTATTCCTTCAAATATCTCTGGTGTTGTATTCACTTCATAACTGTGATGAAATAAATGAAAAAACATAAACTGTCTATCTGAACGAAGCGCAACAGCATCATTATAATACCAAGGCATTCTAGGACTTAACATAAAATCTTGTATTTCTTTAAAAGTCTTTTTAGGTAAAAAGTTTTTGTATATTTTCATTACATACTACCCATAGTAAACTTTTTCCATTCTATTGCATTTTTAATTTGAAATGTACGATTGTTTATTTGTTTTAATGTGTTTTCACAATAATTACATATTTGTTTGAGATACTCAATCTTTTGTCTTGACTTCATAATATCTTCATCAGCATCAATAAACTTATCTACATCTTGTCGTAATACCTTTAAATCAAAGTTTGTATCTTTGTATTCTTGTGGTTCTGCTTTACCAGTATAGAACAACCACTTTTTTAAATGTAGTTGTGAATGATCGCCCTCTGCTTTTTTTAACATAAGAGCATATGTAGAATATGTTTTGAGATATTGAGAATGTAGTTGTGGGGTCTTTAGACTTTCTAGGTCTAGTTCAGTATCATCAATTTTCAGGTCTTTCTCGACCTGAGCTTGTAGCTCATCAAGTGTCATAATTTAATCCTTTGTATTATATAGTAAACTAAAAAGGGGTCGTATATTTGTGTAGTTTATAACCAAATGTTACTGTTGCAGTAAGATATTCTACATCAGTTGCACTTTGATTATAATTTAAACCAGATAATGATTTAGGATATGTATCTTCAAAAGTTAACTCAACAATTGGAATATTTCTTGCTGACAATATAATCATTTTTGCATCTGAAAATATTGCACCATCATTAGTTGCTGTTGTTACTCTACCAGCATCTTGAAGATTTGTTTGTTGAGATAATGGCATACGATCACCGCCATCTGTAATTAGTTCACGATATTTGTCATCACTATCCATTTGTGCAAGACCAGCCATCCAGTCATGTACACTTCGATAATTTGTCAAATCTTCGTCAACAATAAAAGTTACAGATAAGTCTTCAAATGTCATATCATTACCAGGTATTCTTACAGGCATTAATCGTGTAGGTTGATTTAATTCTGTAAGTGTAATACCAGGAATATTTGCCTGAATAGAGTTAAATTCTACTCTAGGCAGTTTGGTAATTTGAAACTTAAACTTTGTAGGATCTGCATAGTCTAATCCAGACCCACTTGGTTGTTTACTTGATAATGTTGTATCTGTCATATAATAGTATTTATGCATAAAAAAAGGGGGAGTTTTGACGCCCCCCCCTTTTTAATTAAGTTGAAAAAGTATTACATTAAGTTAGTTACTTTAACCATTCTGTAATAGATGTTTGACTGATCAGTTCCAACATCAGTAGCCTGTGCTGAAGACTCAGCGAAAGGATTTCTGATTAAACCATATCTGGTTTTGAAACCAATTTTTGGTTGGAATGTATCTTCTCCAACTGCTCTCACCATTTGTAGTGGAACATATGGACAATAGAACATACCAGCGTCATAAGGTGATGTACCTTTATAACCTACAACATAGTATTGAGCAGCAGTATTGTTTGATGCATATGGATCAATATATACTTTGTATCTGCCGTTTAATGTACCAGCAAAAGTATTACCAGTATCATCTACATTTAGGCTATTGTTAAGAGCAGGAGTGTAATCTAATACACCAGCCATTTGTAATGCAGAAGCAACATCAGAAGAACAGATAATGATGTTACCTTTTCCTCTACGAGTTTCTTGAGCGATTACATTAGCATCTCTCTCTACTTGGAACATTAAACCTTTGAACTTCTCAACAGACCATCTACCGTTTGAATCAGTATCTAAGTCAAATGTACCTGAAGTTGTAGTGTTAATGTTTGCACCTTTTTTTGCTTTTTCGTAAATTGTTCTTACTACTTCTCTGTTGATCTCAGCAAGGATCTCAGCAGATAAGATGTTAGCCAATTCAGTTTCAGCGTCTAAACCGTGGATCGCTTTTAAGTCTTGAGCAAGTTCCATTGTGTACTCAGCTTTTAACTGTCTAGTTTTAGCTGTTACAGTTGACTTCTCAATACTGAAAGCCATCTCAGCGAATGATGAAGAAGCTTCAGCAGTTGCTGTTGCAATACCAGTACCAGCTGTTACGCTAGTTGTAGTATCGTTCATTAAACCTGGGTTTAGGGCAGCAGAACTATGAGTACCAGTTCCAGAGAAATCTGAATCTGCTTCGTTGAATAGCGCTTCTGTGCCTGAGTTTGAAGTAAATCTGGACTTCATTGCAAAGATCAGACCAGTTGGTCCAGTCATTGGTTGAACGCCACAGATGTCGTATGCGATAAGATTAGGCATTGCTCTTCTTACCAATGAGATTAGGATTGGATCCCAGTTTGCTACAGCACTGTCACCAGTAATGTTTGCAATCTCACCGAGGAATGCTTTGTCTTCTTTCGCAGCTTTTTCTTGGTTTTCAAGGATAACAGCAGTTACCGCTTTCTTGTAAGGGTTTTCTATTTTTGGTAGATCGCCATGCTCAAGAACCGGAGCCCACTTTTCCTGTAAGTTTTGCGAATTAAACATTGTGTTTATCTCTCCTTAGTTTTAATTTCCGTAGATATCTCTACTTTTTCCCCTACTGATTGCAGCCGCATATCTAGACATTGAATCACTCATATCAGATACTATGTTACCATCATTGGAATTTTGTTGTACTGTGTCAACATTTTCTGTTGATTCAGGTGCTTTTGCTTGACCAAAATATGACTCTTTAATAGTTGCCAATTTTTTAGCATAAGCATCAGCGTTCTCGAAAGATACATCTTCAGTTAAAGATTTGATCTTCTCTTTTTCAGTATCAGCTAAGCCTTCTACTGCTTGTTCAAAGATTTCGTCTTTTGTATATCCTTCGATTAACTTTTTGTCTTCAATAGACTTCTCAGTCATCTCATTGATCTTAGCTTTCATTTCTTCAAGCTCTTTTTCTTTTGCTTCCAGAATGTCATATTTCTCATCTGGAACATCAATGTAATGATCTTCGAATAACTGTTTTAGACCACCAATAAAGTCTTCAGCGATTTCGCCCTTGATACCTTTTTCGATAGCAAGTTCGTTATCAGCCATCCACTGTTCTACAATGTAGTTCAGATAGTTGTCGACTTTAGTTGTTAGTTCTTCTTTTACAGTTGCTTTTGCTTCGTCTAATTCTGAAGCGTATTCGCTTTCTAATCTTTCGATTTCAGATTTTACTTTAGACTTAACAGCAGCTTCAAAGATTGTAGCAGCCTTTGTTTTAAATTCTTCGGATAAAGAATCATCACCAGAAACTAAAGCATTAACATCATCTGATACATCAATAGATTTTACTCTTTGATCTACAGCTTCTTTGTTAATTTTTTTGCTTTCTTCCTTCTCTTCCTCATCATCTGATTCATCGTCACCATGCATAGCAGACATGATTTTTTTGTAAGAAGCAGCAATATCTGCTTTCTTCATTTTGTTCATGTTGTCATACATTGCTTGAATCATACCAGATTTTGTCTTTGGCATTTCCATGATTTCGTCTTCGTCTTCTTTATCGTCTTCTTTTTCGTCCTCGTCACCGTTGTCCGCAGCCTCTTTTACTTTTAGAGGTTTTTCTGCTGGTGCGGCACCTTTTGTAGGAGCAGATGAGTCTTTCTTAACCTTGTCGTCTGCCTTGTCTTGACCTGGTTTTTGATCAGGTTTAACAAGTGCGGGTCCAAGATCCTCATAGTCGCCGCCTTTTTCCATCGGATCTGCTTTACCAGCGGATGCCTTTGGTGCGTCTGCGCCCTTAGGAGCTTCAGAAACGATTTCTTGTTCGTTTTTGATTTCTTCAGCCATTTGTAATTACTCTCCTAATTTGATATCAAATTTTTGCGTATAACTATTTATTATTTTGTTAATTTTCGCATAAAGCTTTCAAAGGCATGTGCCTCTGCTTTTGCTTGACGCTCTCTCGTTTCACGCTCAATTTGTTCTTTTATTTCAGAAACATCTTGTTCTTTGATGATTCCGTTGTCCCAAATCCACTCTTTTCCTTCCATGACACCGTTGACGAATGCCTGTGGAGCAGAAGGATCTGCGACTATATCGGCTGCAGTCGCTAAATAAAAATCAGATTTTACATAGTTGGTACCGCCTTTATTCTCTAGAGAACCCATGCCTCTAGAAGAAACTCCTAGTTGTGCGCCTTCATCTATTAATGATTTGACGATTTTTCCATATGGAGTATCAGTAATCTTTGCTTCACCGATGTAATTACCTTTACTATCGCCTTCTAATTTAGTAATAATATGTGATACTCTTTCTAGATTAACAGTTGGTCCATCAGGATGTCCTAATTCACCAAATGCTCTTTTACGCTCAACAAATTCTTTGTTGTATCTTTTAACTTCTTTTTCTAATACTTCCATAGGGTAAACACGACCATTACGGTTTTTGATGTTTGCCTGCATGAAAATACCTTTGATTTTATGAGACTTTTTACCATTATCTTCTTCAACGATATATTGTGCCTCGTTTATTTCTTCTCTAATCAGTTTCATGTTGCGTATTTTCCCCTTTAGTTCTATTTATGTTACCTAACCTCTAAAATGATGCTATAACTGTCATTTGCAACGAAATTGTGTGTCGAAAACAGTATATCACCCGTTGGTGAGGTCGCATTGTTGGCAATCTGTATTGCAGGTGTTTGTAAATCTATTGTACCTTGACCTGCAAGAAAGAGTGCTGTTGCGTTAGTAGTTCCATCAAATAGAATTTCAACGGACCCCTTAGGATCCGTTGTATTGATACTATAAATTACTCTTGCGATTTTAGTAGATGATGACGCATGATTAAGTGCGCTTGCATCTACCTTAGTGACAAGACTTTCTCCTGTGCCGTCTGAGAAGTTTGTAAACTTCATCACGGTTTTAGAACCGCTTACATCAGTAATTGTTTGACTTGTTACGGTATCAGCCATTATCTTGTTTGTCCTGAGTTATCATAACCTTTTGATTTAGTTACTTCGATTATGATTGTTCCTGTTGCCGCAGAAGCATTGTTGATCAGTATATCACCAGTCACACCAGAACTCTCTGGGTTTGTGATCAGTGGTTGTTTGCCATGATATCCATACTCACCACTACCATGTAATGATATTGCGTGATCATTTGAACTTGCATCAAACAATAATTGTATATCACTTGTTGCTGCGGTTGTATTCCATTTAATACTTCTTATGTGTAATGTTGGGTTAGACGAATGACCTCTTAAGGTACTTGCGTCAACACATACAACATTTGAATTGGTATCGTTATTGATTTCGAACATTCTTACTGTTCTAGTCGCACTATCTACCAAATTTCTTGCGTTTACTATAGCCATTTTTACTCTCCTTTATATGGTTAGGCCTGTTTCTTTTTCGAAATAAGCTTCTATATCTGTTGGTTGTACTCTATATTTTTTTGCTACATCTTTCATAATCTTAGGAAAGGTAGTCAAAACTTTTTGTGGTGTCTTTGCCATCATAGCAAAAACATCATCTACGGCCTTCTTAACTTTAGGCGCTAATTTTCGATAATTAAGAGAACGCTTGTGTTCGTCTTTTTCTTTAATCGTCAATCTCAGCTGGTTCAGCGTTATCGCCATCTTGTTCCTCAGGTTCTTTATTCATGATAGTGCCTGCCAAGTCTTTTCTCTTAGCGTCTAACTCACTACCTACTTTGTCTGCGAGTGCAGCCTTAAATTCTGTTTCTGCTGATACATTATCACCAGCGTCTAAAGCATCAATCATGCTTTTAGTATTTTCTATGCTCATGCGAATTGTCCTCCTTCGTCATTATCACCTTGATTTGGTGCTTCTTGTTTTTCATTTTCAATTTTTTCTTTTTGTTCTTCTATTTCTTCATCATTCATTTTAAGAACATGTTTCATTGCCCATTCTTTAGAATAAACATTACCAAGAATTTCACTATCTTTCATATTACGAAATATTTCCATTCGCTCTTTGAATATTTCGTTTTCTTTTATTTCAGAAAAATAACCATCTTCAACATATTCATACTTAATTGTTTGACTTAGTGAATTATCCCAATCCTCGATAGTTATAATACCTTTGAGAATAAGTTGTGTTTTAAGTAAGTCATGAAATAAACTATTAAATCTATTTCTTAATCTTTGCACAAACTTTGTAAATTTAAGTTCGTCTCTACTTACTTCAGTTGAACGACCTAATTGTAAACCACCAGATGCTTCACTATCAAGTCTGCTGTACGGTACATTCAACGATTGAAACAATTTCTTTTGAAAATATTTGATGTCATCTATCTCACCAAGATTAGAACCACCTGGTAATGTAGTGATCTCTGTTCCTCTACCACCCTCTCGTCTAGGTAGCCAGAAGTCTTCGAGCATAGACATGTATTGTCTATCATCTCTTATTTCACCTGTACTTGCATCATATACAAGTTTGTTTCGATATCTATTCATTACATCTTTGAGGTATTGTTCTGCTTTTACTTTTGGTAAATTACCTACATCAATGTAGAATATTCTTCTTTCAGGTGCTCTTGATATACGATAGATAACAACACTATCTTCAATCATTCGCAGCTGATTAACTGGTTTGATTGCCTTATGTAAATAAGACAATACTAAATTCTTTTGTTGATCTACAAGACCACTTGGACAATATGCAATCGCATCTTTTGTAATTTTAAGACCTGATGTTGCACTTGCGCCAGGTTGTACACCTTTTTCATTATAGATAAAAAACTCATCAAATTCAACGACTTGAGGTTTTTTTGGATCTTTTGGTGCGAACTCTTGACCTGGTTTTTGTTTTGGTGCTCTTACTTTTTTAATTTTTCTTGGGTCAATATAACGCAGCTCTGTTATTCCTGCTTTTGTATTTTTTGGATCAATAAGTTTGTGATAAACTATTCTACCATCAACATACCATCTACGAAATATGTCATGACCTTTTTGTTCAAATTCCAATAATGAAACAATATTTTTAAACTCGTCTGAAATTCTTTTCTTTAGTGTTGATGAAAATGGAACTTTATTCATGTTGAGACGAATAACTTCTTGGTTATCATCTACTACAATTGATTCATTAATAATATCTTCAATTGCTTGATCACACTCTGGGTGCATAGCAATTTCTCTGTATCTACGAATTAAATCTGATTCGTTATTTACTTTTCCTTCGATATCAAGATAAGTTCCAAAGTGTCCTCCACCCATGATAGTCTGTGTGCCGTCATCTGCTGTAGGTGAGGTAAACTGTTGACTGTTAGGTTTGAGGTCTTTCCTCTTGATTTCGAAACCAAATATTTCTGCCACTACTATTTCTCCTTATACTATATTTAGGGCGCCTCGAAAGACGCCCTTTTTCAACATTATGTTGTAGTGTTTGATTCCCAGTATTGGTATCTCCAAGTACATTCAAATGTTTCTAGAGTTGTTGCCTGCTCATATGATAGATCAACCTGACCTACAGTAGTTGGAAACAGTCCTCTGAAAGTGTAAGACTTGATTGTATTACCGTTTCTATCTAAGTGATCGACAAAAGCATCCACTTGATAGTCAACAGGATTTACAAGTCCTTCGTTATCTGAATGGTTGTTTATACCATTTGACCATCTTTCAATAGCATTTCTGATTAAAAAATCAGTATCGTTAATGATAGTTGTAGTCCAAGTTTGGAATGTTCTATCACCTGCCATGTAAATAGGTCTACCACGGAAGTTTACAGTTAATTCACCAATTTCACTTGATGGTAAGTTAGTTGCTTGACATAAAAATGCCATGCTCTCTGTCTCACCACCTACTTGTGCAAAACCAGGGAAAGGCATAGTGACTTTAAACTGATTGTTTCTAGCACCTCCGCCTTTAAGTTTAGAGATAAAATCTGTTACATTAGCCATTTTCTACCTCCTATGCCCCAGCCACTTCACTAAATGCCACACCACTTCGTGTAGCGATAAAGTTTAGTTTGATGAAGTTGATTGAACGATTTGGTTTGATAAAGATATCAGCAACAAATTCATTTCTATCAATTACTTCCGCTGTGTTATTTGTTTCGTCACAGACTACTGAGAAGTCTGTAAGTCCCCTTCTACCTTGAATATCTCTTAGGAAAGGTTCTACAAGATTTCTAAATTGTGCTCTAGTGAACTCATCATTGAACTCAAAGAGTTGGAATTTAGCAGCTGTAGAAACTGCTTTCTCTAAAGTGATAAACAATCTTCTAACATTAATTCTGTTAAATGCAGAAGGTTTGCTTAATGCTGTTTTATCGCCGAATAATACAGTACCTTGACCAGGGAATGTTACAACGGGATTCACTCTTGCTTTGTAGAGATCATCTCTTTGTGTCTGGTTAGGGTTAAATGCAAGTTTAACAACACCTCTAATTTGTCCTCTACTGAAACCAGCAGGTGAGAAATGAGGATCTGCTACTGTATCTGTTCTTGCACATAGACCAGCGATATCGCCATTTAATGGAACAAATCTATATACATCATTATACTTGTCGTACATATACTTGTAACCACTATCAATAACGGCATATGATGAACTTGCAAGTCCATCAGCAAAAGCTTTAACATTTGCTGTTGCAGCAATAGGATCTGATACATTTACAACATCTGCTCTTGCAGGTGAGATAAATGCTACAACATCTTTTCTTTGTTCAGCAATGTCAATTATTTTTTCTGCTTTTGTGTCGCCTGTAGCGTCTGAGTTGGTCTGTGAAGGACCAGCGATTAAGAAGTTAATGTCCACTGATTCCGCATCTTGGAATTTTTCATATGCAGTTGCTAATTCACCATTAGTAGGAACATTATCGTCTGTACCACCACTTAATGAACTTGAAAAGACATCAAATGCATTTGTTGAACTGTTATCAAAAGTAGTACCAGTTTTTGTGTTACCAGCAGTTGATAAAGTTGTTTCGTGATCCATCCAATAAACATACTCACTATTTCTGTAAATTACATCTACATAGAAGTTTGAGTTACCTTGTGCGTCTTTGGCGTCTGAAGCTTGAGACATTCCTTCAAATGTTTCAAGTATAGTTCCAGCAGTACCTGTGATACCACCGTCTTCGTCAACAACAGCGACATGTAATTCGTCATTTGATCCACCAGCATTTGATACATCATCAGTAGTTGTTGGCGCACCATCAAAATTGAAATAATATTCCCAATATCTTTTGATGTGTGCGTTGTCAGCTACGGCGTGTCTTAATCCGCCTGTTTGTGTTGTACCAGTCGCAGGATCAAATCTTGCAATGGTTAATAAGTGTGTTGAGATTGCTGTTATTTTATAGTAATGACCTGAAGGTGCAGCAGTAAAGTTACCACTGATATCACCAAACTCTAGTATGTCACCCACTTGTACCTCTGTACCGTCATCAATTGTGATAGTTGTATCGCCAATAGCCGCAGTAGCGTCATTGACTAAATTATCACTTGCGATAGACGAAGCAAAAGCAGTTGTGTTTGTACACATAGAGACTTTTAGGTTATTACCTTTTGTACCAGCTTCTCGAGCAGCCCAGTTGCCAACGGCAGCTTGACCACTTCCATAGTTGTCTAAGTAATGAGTTGTATTCTTAATCTGTAATCCACTGCCATCGTCAGTAGCATTTAGATTACCAGTAGTTGCTCTCACCACTCTTAAGGCATTTCCGTACTGTAAAAAGTTGGTTGCACTAAAAAAATATTCGAATGTGTTCGCATCTGGTTTACCAAATCTTTCAACATATTCGTTTTCACTTGAAACCGTTACGATTTCGTCCATCGGCCCTTTCTCACTAACAACCGCTATCGCACCAATTGAAGTTGATACGGCAGGGATTACATTAGTCAGATCCTTTTCAGTCACTAGAACGCCTGGTGATACTAAAAAAGCCATTTGTTTTTCTCCTTAGATTTATAGGTTTAATTAATTAAATCTTACTGAAACTATTTATAAATATCAAGTTTTACCAACCTCGTTTGACTCTCACAGGCGACCAAGTTGTTCCGTAAGCGTCTTTAAAAGTCTCTGGATCTTCTAGTCCATCATCTATAAATCCAAATGGTGCCATATCTTGTTCTAACATATTTTGTTGTTCATCTACAAGTCTTGCTCTTATGTCTTGATCTGTTAATTCTTTGAAATATGTCTGATTAGATAACCATGCAAACATAACTAAACATGTAACCAAATCATCACTAGAACCTTCTTCAGCCTCATATTTTTCTTTACCTTTGAGAATATATGTCGATAATTCTGCAATGATATCAAAGTCTTGTATAATAAGTTTATCGTGTTCTATTAATGCTTTGAGATTAGAACAACCAATCTTCTTTGTTGCTTTTGTTGTTCGTAATCCTAATTGTGATTGTTTACCACTAAATCCTGTACCGGCAATCTGTCCAGAACGACCTCGTTGATTAACCATAATCAGATTATCATATTCTAAATCATATTGCATTGTGTCAGCGACTTGACCACCAATGTCATTAACTTCAATTAACACCTCTGCTTGATTATAACTTGTCGCAATTTTATGAATAATTTGCGGAAAGATTAAAGGTTTAATTTCGTTGTTTTTATATTTTGCTACAATTTTATATGGTATGCTTGTTGCATCTGTGACAACAAACGCACTATAATCATTTACGGTGCCTCTTGCAACATCAACAGTAATTACATATCTGTGACCTTTTTGTGGCATCTCATAAACATCTAAACCTGCGTTAGATTGTGTTGGTATTATATGAGACATTGTTCTTAGTTTAGAACTATTAATAAGTGTATCAACACTACCAAGAAACTCACATTCAAACTCTGTTCTAAATTGTTGTTCACTTGTATTTTTTATTGTCTCTTGTTTCCACTTTTCGTCACGACCAGGAACTTCAGACCAATGTACTTCAATTGGTTTATAACTATTACGCTCATGTATGGCATCATTCCATAACTTATAAAACATATTCATTCCATGTGGTGTAGATACAATCATTACTTTAGAACTTTTACCAGAAGAAATTGTAGGATAAACTGAACTAAAAAATTGTTCTGCAATATTATTTGGTACATAAGCAAACTCGTCTAGAAATATTACATTATAAGAACCACCACGAACAGCACTTGATGATGTGGCAGCTGCAAGTATTCGACTACCATTCTCTAATTCTAAACTACCTTTATTCCAATTTATTATACCTTGTTGTAACCACTTAGGTAAATTTTCGTATGCAAGTTGTAGTCTACCCAATAAATCTCTAGCAATTGCAGCTTTGTTAGCAAGTATAGCTATGTTTACATTAGGATTAAATATGGCATAGTGTAATAGGTATGCAATAATTGTAGTTGATTTACCAGTCTGTCTTGGTAATTTACAAATACTAAAACGATTATTATGAAATGTATCAACCATTTCTTTTTGAAAGTTATATAATTTAAATTGTTGTAATCCGTGATCAAGTGTAACGATCTGAATATAATTTGTAATAAAGTGAATAGGGTTTTCTTGACAGCGTATAAATTCTTCTACTTGCTTTTTAGTAAACTTTACTTTTTGATTGGCTGCCTTAAGATTAGGATTACCTAGATATGTCTTTTCCATTTTTCTTTATCAATTTCTGTAATTCTGCTGTTGACCCAACAAATAAATTATTTTCAACCTTGTTGGGTCCTTTAACTACTTCATCATTTAGTTTTTTCATTTTCTCTTGTAACACCAAAAGTTTCTCTGTCACTTCACCTACATTTTTAATTAGTGTTCCTGCGACTTCATATGCTCGTGGGTGGTCGGTGTCTTTTGCCAATTGCACAATACCATCAATGGCATCTTGACCCCTTTCAACAAGATTGTATAGATTTTCACGACTATATTTGTAATCGCTATCTATATCCTCTTTTTCTTTGGGACGAGGTATAACTGGTTTATTCTCAACGGGCACGACATTTTTTTCTGTAATGTCTAGTATCTCGTTGAGTTTATCCTCAACCTTTTTCATTAGCTATCTTTATCTGTACCAGAAGCAGGATCATATGTGTCAGCATCTTGGAAAAAAGAATGTTCTTCGTTAAATCCAAAGTTATCATCAGCATCTGCTGTTGTTGGATTAGGTGCGACAACCAATCTCTGTTCTCTTTTTGCTTCGTTAACTGCGGTACTGGTATATTGATCAACCTGAACTCTTTTAATAATTTTTTGACTTGTGACAGGTCCATACAAATACATTTTTGCTGTAAAGTTTAATGTGTACATAATAACTCGTCTTTCAGTAAATGCACCATCATAACTATCTTCATATGAAACATCATTTAATACGATAGGTACATCTCTTACTACTTCTAATGTAGGTAAGACATTGAGTGTTATTGTATAATCTGGTTGAAATGTTGGAAGTATTTGTTCGACCACTTGTAAAGCATCTTCACTATTTTTTGCCATTGCAAATAAACTAAATCCAACATTATAAGGTACGGGCATGTAAGATTGTTGTAATGACTTACTATCTGCACCTTTTACTTTTTTAAACTTTTGTATTCTATTTAATTTTCTCGCAGGATCATATTGTAGTGTTGTCATTTCAAAACCTATACGAGGTAATGTTAATGCTGTTGATTTTGGATCAGTAGCACTTCTTGCACTATCTTGATCAATACGAGTTAAAAATTTTTGTCTTGGTCCATATGCTAAAGGTACTTTCATTTTTTGAATTACTTTACCAGTTGAATTTTTACGATAAACATATAAATCGTTAAATAAAGTACCAAATGCAACAACCGTTTTTCTTATCAATTCATGGTATTGTGCGTCTTTAAACATGATATCTCCTAGTTATCTCTTGGGTCACCAAATGGATTTTTTTCTGTGAAATCAAAGATATCATTATTTGGGTTGAAATCATCAATTCCAGCTGCTGTATCAAAAGCAGAATTACTTGCACCATCTGAATCCGTTGCTAAATTGTTTGTGACAGCGTCTTCTAGTATTATATATTCAACATAAGTTGGATCATCTTCATATAATATATTATCGCCATCTGTTTCATCTACTAAGTATTCACCAGCTTCTGTTAGAATTGCTTCTACATCACCAGCAATATTTTCTGAAAGTAAAGAACCAGATGAAGTAGTTCCACTTTCAAGTGTAATTTGATTTTCTAATAAATCAAGTGTGACTGAATCTAATCTATCGTCAATATCTGACACACCAGTTTCAACACTTTCTGAAGCATAATCCCAAGTAGAACATTTTAATTTAAAGATAGGAAGATCATTGATTTGATACATTGGATCTTCATCTTCAACAAAATCTACTTGGAAGAATTTTTTAA
>Ga0222718_10000278_pt1 | contig 56363 bp, 14 predicted proteins | sample C33_27DmetaG_FD_165045 | JGI IMG/M metagenome (GOLD analysis project Ga0222718, IMG submission 165045) | Estuarine water microbial communities from San Francisco Bay, California, United States - C33_27D | ecosystem: Environmental > Aquatic > Marine > Unclassified | place: USA: California... | reverse complement strand
TTTGATAAAGACCAAAAAATTGTTACAAGTGATTTAAAAGTATTAATGAAAAGTGACATTTAATATTTATATAATATATATGGCTCGTAAAAAATATACAAAAAGAAAAAGAAAATCAAATAAAACACGTAGAAAATATAATAGAAGAAAAAAAATAAAAAAAAGAAGAAAAACAAAAAGAGTTATTAAAGGCGGAGGTAAAAAACATGATAATTTAATGGCTGAAATATATTTAAATAGAGATATGATATTAGGACATTATCCAAAACCATTAACTGACCAAGAAGCTCACAGTCTTACTGTAGCAACTGAGAAATCTATGTATGATGCATTGCCTGTAAATAATGACCCTAATCAAGATAGAATCAGTAAATATATGGTAGCTCGAAAATTCTGGCGTGATAAAAAGAGAAAGTCTAAAAATCCCAAAAATAAAAATAATATGAGGTTTAGAACTATTAGTACGGATTACGGAAGTGATAGCGATACAACAATAGGTCCTTCTTCAAGAGCTTCTTCGAGTATGTCAGGGAGAAGTTCTGCCGCCAGTTTAGCAGCAGGTTTATAATTAAATAATATCTTATAAAAAAATATTATTTAATAGTTCTTTTTTAAAGTTAAAAGTATTCTTTAATATTAACAAATAAATTCTTTGAAATTTCACAAGCAAATTTTAACATTTTATATACATTTGAATCATTTTCAACATCAATATCCTCACTATCATTAAATGCAATTCTAATAATAGAATAATCATCGTGAGGATGTTTTTTAATAAAACCTACATAACTTAATGTTCTATTTTTCTTATAATCTTCTTCATGTAAAACATATTCAAGTACTTTTCCGATTGTATAATCTTCACCAACCAATTTAATATCAACACTATTATTCATAGCTGTTGCTTCTCTATTTAATTCAATAACTTCATCTTCACAATTTTTGGCAATATTATTTAATTTTGAAATTAAAATATCAAGTGCTTTATGAATAATTTCCATATTTGAAAATACTCCAACAGTTTGAAGTTTGAAATCAAACGAATTTTGAATATAAAATCTTTTTGCTTGTAATGTATGCCAATTTTTTCTTTCATATTCAACTTGACTTTCAATCAAGCCCTGACTTTCTAACTGTTCAGCAATAGCTTGCCATTGATTATGTTGTTCTACCTTATCTTCAGTATTACCATACGCACAAGTACTGACTACATTATACATACCATCTTGTTTTGCTGTTCCTACCTTAAACTTTGCTTTAAATTTAATCATTTCTCCCGGAATATCATTTGATATCTTTGGACGCAATCTTGTAAATAATATGTAATCTTTAGTTAATTCATCCGGTGGAAAAATTTTATCAACTTGGTCCTGTGTTAAGTATTTATTTGTATTTTTATTTAATATTTGAAAATGTTTAGTAGTAACATATACCAAAGAATCGGTATCATTATTAACTTCACATTCAACAACTAAATTCTCAATTCCATCAAAATCTTTAATATGAACAGGTATGCAACCTAAACGTTGTTTTAAAATTTCATTATGCAACTTACACGTATTTACTAAAAATTCAATATTTTCTTTGTCTGTATCAAATACAACCATTTGAATATCTGATAATATAGTTCTCCTTACAGCATTTACTACACTTACATCAGCATCTTCTATCGTAAATGAATAAACTCCTTTATTATTAATACCATCCTTTACTTTAGGTAATACAATTAAACTGGTTTTTGATTCAGCCATATTGATATATTATAACATTATTATATTTAAATTATTTTCAATTTTAAATAATTCAAGAATAATACAGAAATAAGTTATATTTCAACTTAGTAAAACTTTAGATATATAAATGAGTAGTGTATTATATTATAGTAAATACTGTGAAAATTGTAAAAAATTATTATATGAATTAGGTAAAACAGATATTCAAAAAAACGTGCATTTTTTGTCAATTGATAAAAGAATAAATAGAGGAGGAAAAACATATATTAAATTAGATAATGGACATGAAATATTTATGCCTCCTAATATAATCCAAGTACCATCCTTATTATTATTAACTAAAGGAAATAAAATAGTAGTAGGTGATGATGTTATGAATTATTTTAAACCACAAATCTATCAAGAAAAAGTTCAAGCAACAGAAAATAATATGGAACCTTTAGCATTTTCTATGTTTGAAATGGGTACATCTATGAGTGATACATATTCTTATTTAGACCAAAGTCCTGACGAAATGAATGCTAAAGGTGAGGGAGGATTAAGACAAATGCATAGTTTTGTCAAACTACACCATAATGATTCTATTGAAACGCCACCTGAAGACTATGAACCAGATAAAGTTGGACAGGTTGATATGGGTAAATTACAAGCAGCTCGAGAGGCAGAAATAACACAAGCCACACCAACCAAATCTTTTTAATTAATATAAATAATATTTAAATAGAAAAGTAATTTATATTGTATATGTCAATACTAAAAGCTTTTAATAATCATTTATTAGAATTTATTGATGATTTAATTGTAATATTCCCAGAAGATTTAGATATTAGAACATCCAAAACATTTATAAAAGGAATTATTAAAGTAAATCCTAAAATGATATCTAAGTATTACTATGAAAACATTGCGGTAACATACAAAAATCAAATTGAAAATGCGGATATATCTTTTTTTATAAATAAAGATTATAATGAAGATTTAGGTGAAGATTGGAAAACAAGTAAAATTAAAGGAACTATGGACAGATGGAGAAATGTGTTAAAAAATACAAAATTAGAAAATAAAAATAAAGCTATGAAATATTTCCAAAATTTATCAAAATTATCAGAAATATATTATAATAGTTAAGTTTAATTTAAATATTAAATTTAAATTAAATATACAATGACAGAAAAAATACCTAATGAATTCAAAAAAGTAATGAAAGATTTTTACAAAGATATATTAACAAGTTTCCCTGAATATAAAGATAAACTTACAGAAAATGAAATTATTTTTTTAACCGAAACTGATGACAATAATGCTTCAATGTTATTTAATTATTGTCAAAATTTATATCCTGAAAGGTTTTTCGATATTTTATATCAAAATGTAGAAATTTTTGATAATTCAGAAATTAATACTAAATTTTTACCAAATATAGAATTTAAAGATATATGGAAAGAAGATATAAGCGAAAAAACAAGAGAAGTTATTTGGAAATATTTACAATTAGTTTTATTTAGTGTTACAAGTAATATGGATGATAGCGATTCATTTGGAGATACCGCAAAATTATTTGAAGCTATAAATGAAGACGAATTAAAAAAAAAATTAGAAGAAACTATGGAACAAATGAATGGTGTATTCAGTGATATAAGTGGGGATTTTCAAATGCCAGAAGGGTTTTCTGATATGTCAGGTGTAAATATGGAAGATATTCCTGATCCTGAAAAAATGCAAGATCATATTAATGGATTATTAGGAGGTAAATTAGGCAGATTAGCCCATGAAATAGCAGAGGAAACCGCAAACGATTTAGATGTTAATATGGACGATGCTACTGATGTTACAGACGTTTTCCAGAAATTATTTAAAAATCCTGGAAAACTAATGGGTATGGTTAAAAAAGTAGGTTCAAAATTAGACTCTAAAATTAAATCAGGGGAAATAAATGAAAGTGAATTAATGCAAGAAGCAAGCGAATTGATGGAAAAAATGAAAAATATGCCAGGTATGAAAAATATGGATAAAATTTTAGAAAAAATGGGATTACCTACTGGAGGAAAAAATACTAAAATGAATATGAATTTATTTCAATCCCATATGAAATCTAATATTGGTAAAGCCAAACAAAGAGAAAGAATGCTAAGAAAACTCGAAGAAAGAAGAAATAAAATAATATCTCAAAAAACTGATTCAAATAATTCAAAAAACACAAATAATAAATATAGTACTATGACGTGGGGTGATAACATTAATGTTGAAAAAACTGATAGAAATGAAAAAATTAATAAAAAAAAAAAAAAGAAAAAGCGAAAGAAAAAAAATAAAAATAAAAATTAAAAAATAACTATTTACTATATATCAAATGACAGAATTTTGGTTAGAGAATCCAAACATTTTATTAAATAAAAATTATATTACTGAAATTTGGCCTAAAGATAATTTTGATTTAGCACGCAAATTAAATGCTATTACCAGAATTATTGTTCTTATGGGTATTTTAGGATATTATTTAACTAAATCTCCATTTATACCTGTATCTGCTATTGTTAGTCTAATTGTTTTAGTAATCATTTTCAAATCTAAAAATAAAATTATTAATGAAGGATTTACACATAAATTGGATAATAATAATTCCCCTAATTTAAAGGAAATATTAGAAAAAGAATTTACTATGCCAACTCAAAAAAACCCAGTTATGAATGTATTAATGAATGAATATACTGATAATCCTACAAGAAAACCCGCCGCACCTGTATATAATGAAGATGTTCATCAACAAATGAATCAAAAAGCAAAATCAAAAACAGACAAAAGATTATTTAAAAATTTAGGAGATAATATTTCATTTGAAAATTCTATGAGAAATTTCTATGCTATGCCTAATACCGAAATTCCCAATAATCAAAAAGATTTTGCTTTATTTTGTTATGGAAATATGCCTTCTTGTAAAGATGGTGATAATTTACAATGTTCAAAGAATAATGCTCTTTTAAGAACCTCATAAATAAAAATTATCTTAAGTAAAATATATATAGAATGACAAGTAGTGTATATAACTTTACTTTTGATAATTTAAGCAGAATCGGAGATGATACTTGTGGAATCTCTGAAAGAGAAATGCAAAATCAAAACTTTGGAACATATCCACTCCAAAGTTTCTTTTTACCCAATTGTGGTATGAGAAAACCTATTAACTTTGCTACAAATCAACCAAATGTTTTTTACAAAGGAGGACATGGAGGTTTAGGCGGTTGTACTATTGATAAAGATTCTAATCTTAAATTAGGTTCTATTCAAACTAACACCCCATCCAGACTTAACTTACAACAAAGACAATTTTTAACTGTTCCATTTTTAGGAAGAGGACCAACCAGACCTGTTCAAGAAACCAAATTAATGCAAGGCGGATATAGCGGTGATAAAAAAGCTTGCAAAACTCTTATGGAAAAAACTATGAGAGTTAATCAAGATCTCGTTCCCTCTTTAAAAGCTACCATACAAAATCCTTCTAACTTATGTGAATCTACTGCTGCTGATGGTTGGATTAGAGGAGGATTGCCTTCCAGAGAATTATCCAGAGATAAAGATTATTTTAAAAAATGTAATTAAATATAGTTGAATATTTATATTATAAATGTATAATTATTCAATACAAACTACATATTTAGATATAGATGATAAAAAACAAGATACACAATATAGAAAAGAATATCTACAGATATTTGATTTAGAACAATTTAATAATGAATCTGTTACTACCACTACCGATTATCTATTTAATAAATATAAAAATAATAAACAAATATCATCTCTTATTCAGTTTTACAGAAATAATAATATGTATGCTTTCTCTGATAATATGGCATTCATCCTTTTTTTCTCATTTGAAAAATTTTATTACTTTCATAAAGCATTACAACTTTTACATCAAAATAAAATTATTGATGAAAAAATAATTCAAAATTTACAAAAAAAATAATTACTAATTATATATGGCTTCTTTAAAAAATTCACCTGGCGAATACAATTTACAACAAAAATCATTCAGACAAACTAATGATTATTTAACATATAAATACAGTCAAATACCTTCACAAAGTAAATTACCCGGTTTAGGAATAAACCCAGGTAATATGAGAGGAGGATTTTACAATAATATACTTTCATTTAATCCTTCTAATATTGAAAGTAATCTATTTGGAATTAGACAAATTGATTTAACTAAACCTAAATCTAATTTCAAACCTTGCTTACGCACATTAAAGGAACAATCCTTTTTTCAAAAACCCGATGTTTTTATTCCCGAACCTCTTGTTATACAAAAAAATCAACGACCAGTTGGTCCATTTTCAAGCGTATAGATTTATATAATATATTAATTTATTATATAAATGCCCTCCAAAGATAATCACGATGCTTCAAGAGATCAATATATTAGTCATAAACTCTATTTAGAAAGAAGACACGGTAATAGATATTACAACTTGGGATATATGACATATAAAGGAATTGTCCTCGAACCACAAACTATCACTCCTACTTATGATATTTTAAAAGATTGTATTAAAAATTTTGATATTGCGTTAATGTTTAATCCTAATGATATTGACGCAAAAGAAAGAAAAAGAGATTTATGTCTTAAATACGGAGAAAATGCTACCATCTCTCAAATTATTACAAATAATGATATAAATGTTATAATTAAAAATGAAGCAAGACAAGAATTTAGAGAATGTAAATGTTAAATTATTTAATTTAGTGAGTATTAAATTAAATAATCATTTTTATACCTATATAATATAAGATAAATGTCTCATGGAAGTTATAACTTATACAATACGAAACGGAAAGCTTATGAAACAGAAGCTACATGTATAGCAGCAGGACCACAAGGACACCAAGGTTTTCAAGGTGTTGATGGAGAATACTTCGTTGCTCAGTCATATATGGGACCACGAGGTTATACTGGGTTTCAGGGTTACACAGGTTTCCAAGGATTTCAGGGTTATACTGGTTATACTGGATTTCAGGGTTATACTGGTTATACTGGATTTCAGGGTTTCACAGGAGCACAAGGTTATACCGGATTTCAAGGATTTCAGGGTTATACTGGTTATACTGGATTTCAGGGTTTCACAGGAGCACAAGGTTATACCGGATTTCAAGGATTTCAGGGTTATACTGGTTATACTGGATTTCAAGGATTTACTGGTGCACAAGGATACACTGGTTATACTGGATTTCAAGGATTTACTGGAACACAAGGATACACTGGTTACACCGGATTTCAGGGATTTCAAGGATACACTGGTTACACCGGATTTCAGGGATTTCAAGGATATACTGGTTACACTGGATTTCAAGGATTTACTGGAGCACAAGGATACACTGGTTACACTGGATTTCAGGGATTTCAAGGATATACTGGTTATACTGGATTTCAAGGATTTACCGGTTTCCAAGGTTTTCAAGGATTTACCGGTTATACTGGATTTCAAGGATTTACTGGATTTCAGGGTTACACTGGTTATACTGGATTCCAAGGATTTCAGGGTTACACTGGATATACCGGTTTCCAAGGTTTTCAAGGATTTACCGGTTACACTGGATTTCAAGGATTCACAGGATTCCAAGGATATACCGGATTCCAAGGATTCCAAGGTTACACTGGTTATACTGGATTCCAAGGATTTACAGGATACACCGGTTTCCAAGGTTTTCAGGGATTCCAAGGATTTACCGGATACACCGGCTTCCAAGGATTTCAAGGATTTCAAGGAAATGATGGAGCATTTGGTGGGGAAACATTTGACTTTAGTTATAATAAAACTTCAACCGACGCACAAGACCCCGGTGATGGTTATATTAGATTAAATACTCAAAATATATTAACAGCTCAAAAAATATATATAGACAATAAAGCATTAGATACCCACAATATCAACACCACTATGAGAACCCTTGATTCAACAACATCATCTATTAAAGGATATGTTAGATTAGACAATTCTCAATACAATGTTGTTTATCAAATTACAGATTTAGTAGATAATACTGGTTGGTGGTCTATCGACATTACATACACCACATCTTCTGCCAGTTTCTCATTATGGGATGATGATGAAAAAATACAAGTCAGTTTTATTACAAATGGCGACAAGGGAGAAAAAGGACAAAAAGGAGATAAAGGTGTTCAAGGATTCACTGGATTCCAAGGATTTACTGGTTCACAAGGTTACACTGGTTTCCAAGGTTTCCAAGGATTTACTGGTTACACCGGATTTCAAGGATTTACCGGTTACACCGGATTTCAAGGATATCAAGGATACACCGGTTACACCGGATTTCAAGGATTTACTGGTTATACTGGTTTCCAAGGATTTACTGGATTTCAAGGATATCAGGGATACACCGGTTACACCGGATTTCAAGGATTTACTGGTTATACCGGGTTCCAAGGATTTACTGGATTTCAAGGATATCGGGGATACACCGGTTACACCGGATTTCAAGGATTTACTGGTTATACCGGGTTCCAAGGATTTACTGGATTTACTGGATTTCAAGGATATACTGGATATACTGGATTTCAAGGATTTACCGGTTACACTGGATATCAGGGATACACAGGTTACACTGGGTTCCAAGGATATACCGGTTACACTGGATTTCAAGGATTTACCGGTTACACTGGATTTCAAGGATTTCAGGGATACACCGGTTACACTGGATTTCAAGGATTTACTGGAACACAAGGCTACACTGGATTTACTGGATTTCAAGGATTTCAGGGATACACTGGCTACACTGGGTTCCAAGGATTTACTGGAGCACAAGGCTACACTGGATTTACTGGATTCCAAGGATTTCAAGGTTATACAGGTTACACTGGATTTCAAGGATTCACTGGAGCACAAGGATTTACTGGGTTCCAAGGATTCCAAGGATATACCGGAGTAAAGGGTGCAAGAGGTGAAGCCGGGGCATTTGGTGGTCAAACATTTGATTATAGTTTTAATAAAACATCCACAGATGCATCTGATCCTGGAACTGGATATTTTAGATTAGGTAACCAAAATATTTTAAGTGCCGATAAAGTTTATATTGATGATACTGATTTAAATTCTGTTATTATTAATAACTTTATGACTACTATTTCAAATGCTAATTCTGTTATTAAAGGATATCTAAGATTGTCATCTTATAATACTTCAAATTATGTTGTTTATCAAATTACAGGTGCTGTAAATGAAACTGATTGGTGGTCAATAAATATATCATATACTTCTTCTAATTCATCTTTCACATTATGGAACGACGATGAAAAAATATCTGCCAGTTTCGTTACTAATGGTGATAGAGGTGATGATGGAGTAAAAGGAGAACCTGGAGAAAAAGGAGAACGAGGAGCTGATGGATATGTTGGTTCTGATGGTGCCAATGGTGCACAAGGATACACTGGTTATACCGGATTTCAAGGATTTACTGGATTTCAAGGATTTACTGGATACCAAGGCTACACTGGATTTACAGGTTACACTGGATTTCAAGGATTCACTGGAGCACAAGGATTTACTGGTTTTCAAGGACCCACTGGTCCTGATTTAGAAGGATTAGGTTCTGGAACATTTACAAGATATTTACCTGCGACCATAGAACCTTTTACATGGGATACCGGAACTACACAAGATGCTATTACAATCGGCAAACATTTAATTCCTTCTCAAAACGATACTTATGATTTAGGAGGCAAAGATGATAGGTGGAATGCATTACACGTTAAAGAAATTTTTGTATCTCCAAATACTGTTTATCAGTTTGCCCCAGGTCAAGATGAACCAATAAAAGCATTATCAATGACTACTGGAGGAAATATTGATATGCCCGCAGGAACTACTATTGGAGGCGTTAATCCTGGAACTATCGCTATTAAAGATTCATTAGACAGCACTAATGATTTACCAGCTGTTGCTACAACAGTTGGTGATGGATATATTATTAGTGGGAAACTATATGTTGCTACTGATACTAATAGTCCAAATTCTACATGGACTTTAGTTGGTGATATCAGGGGACCACAGGGATTTGATGGACAACAGGGATTTCAAGGATTTCAAGGATGGCAAGGATTTACAGGATTTACCGGATTCCAGGGATTTACAGGATTCCAGGGATTTCAGGGTAGAGGTTTTCAGGGATTCACTGGATTTACTGGATTTCAGGGATTTCAAGGATTTACTGGATACCAAGGAATAATTGGAGCCGATGGTGATAAAGGACAACAAGGATTTACTGGATATCAAGGCTTCACTGGATATCAGGGATTTCAAGGATTTAAAGGAACTCAAGGTTTTACTGGATTTCAAGGTGATAGAGGATATCAAGGTATGGATGGTAACTTTGGAGGAGAAGCATACGAATTTATATATAAATCATCCGTAACTGAAGAAGATCCTGGAACTGGAAAAATTCAATTAAGTAATACCTATTTCCCAAATGTCGATTATATCTATATCGATAGTAATTCTAATGATACTACTTCTAAGGATATAGACGAATTTATGGAAAGTGTTAGACTTAATGAATCCAATACTAAGGGATTTGTTAAACTTATCGATAAAACTGATGAAAAATATATACTATATCAAATTTCTACAGCTACAAATAAGACAGGATGGTGGAAGTTAGATGTTACATTACAAAGTCAATCTTCAATATTACCAACATTTGATGATGACGAACAAATTAAAGTAAATGTAATTATGAACGGAAGTAGAGGTGATAGAGGACAAAAAGGAAACAAAGGACAAAAAGGACAACAAGGATTTACAGGATTTACTGGTTTCCAGGGATTTCAGGGAAGAGGTTTTCAAGGATATAGAGGTTTCCAAGGATTCCAAGGATTTACTGGTTACACAGGTTTCCAAGGTTTCCAAGGTTTCCAAGGTTACACTGGTTATACAGGATTTCAGGGATTTCAAGGATACACTGGTTATACTGGTTTCCAGGGTTTTAAAGGTTTCCAAGGATTTCAAGGATACACTGGTTATACTGGTTTCCAGGGTTTCCAAGGTAAAGATGGATATATTGGTGCTGATGGCACAAAAGGTTCACAGGGTTTCACTGGTTTTCAGGGATTTACTGGAGCACAAGGTGTTGAAGGGACAAAAGGTGACCTGGGTAATAAAGGAGTTCAAGGTTTTACTGGATTCACCGGATTCCAAGGATATACTGGTTTCCAAGGATTACGAGGATATACCGGTTACACAGGATTCCAAGGATTTACAGGATTCCAAGGATTTAAAGGACAACAAGGTATTAAAGGAATAAAAGGTGACCAAGGCGACAACGGCAATAAAGGAGTTCAAGGTTTTACTGGATTTACTGGTTTCCAAGGATTTACTGGTTTCCAAGGATTCCAAGGTTATAGTGGATATACTGGATTTCAAGGATTTACAGGTTTCCAAGGATTCACTGGTTTCCAAGGTGTTGCTGGAATTAATGGTTCTGATGGAAATGATGGAGCTCAGGGATTTTCTGGTTATACCGGATTTCAGGGATTTCAAGGCAAAGATGGAGGATTCGGCGGCGAATCATTTATTTTTAAATTTTCTACTTCTGTTACAGATGAAGACCCAGGTGAAGGTAATATTGCTTTAAATAACTCATATTTTCCATCTGTTTCTAACATGTTTATCGATAGTTCATCTAATGATACTCCTATTAAAAATTTAAATTCATTTTTAACCACTTTAGATGCCGTAAATTCCAATGTTAAAGGTTTTGTTAAATTAACTGATTCTACATCTCTTAAATTTATACTTTATCAAATGTCTGATTTAACAAATAATAATGGTTGGTGGAAGATTGATTTAACATTACAAAATAATTCTGCATTATTTCCTGAGTTTGATAACAATGAAAATATCAAAGTTAGTATGGTAGTTAATGGAACAAGAGGTGATAGAGGACCACAAGGATTCACTGGTTTCCGGGGATTCACCGGATTCCAAGGATATACTGGTTACACTGGTTTCCAAGGATATACTGGGTTTCAAGGATATACTGGTTACACTGGTTTCCAAGGATATACTGGTTACACTGGTTTCCAAGGATTTCAAGGTTATACCGGTTATACTGGTTTCCAAGGATTTACAGGTTACACAGGTTTTCAAGGATATACTGGATATACTGGATTCCAAGGATATACTGGATTCCAAGGATATACTGGATATACAGGGTTCCAAGGATATACTGGGTTTCAAGGATTAAAAGGAGAAGCTGGAAGCGGTGGAGGAATAACCATTGATGAAACCGTTGATATTTCTCTTAACAACTTGAAAGTTCATGGAGATTTAAGTGCTAATGATGTTAGTTTTAATGATATTAGGTTTTTGGGTAAAATTTTCCAAGCTGATGGTACTGAATTTGTTGGAGGTGCCGGTGGTGTTAATAACGCAAATCAAACATTCTATGACATACTTACACAACAACCCAATAAATTTAAAAAACAAGGACAACCATTAACAACTACATCTACTATTGATATTAGTTGGAATTATGATGATATTTTAGCTAATCAAACCGCAAATATATTAGCAAAACTTTCATTTCAATCATTGCAAAAAGACAAATCTCTTCCATTTATCAATGAAATTAAACTTGATATTTCTGGAAATACTTCTGTTAATAATAATAATGCAAATAAATGGTTGAATTTATATACCTTTTCTATCGGAAATTCTGATGATTATAATTCTAATGCTTATAAAACTTATCAATTACCAAAAACTGCTATCGCACAAGCAAATAATAGCGATACTCTTAATATTTTAAGTAGAACTGAAAAATTTGATGCAAGAGTTTATGGTATTAATTTTGCTGAAAATTATCCAGACGTTGATACTCGATCACTTGTTTTCAAAAATTTACAATTTTTACAAGCCAACACTCCTACTATACCTATTTTTGTTAGTGAAAATGCTAATTATTCATCAGACATCACATTAACTTATAAAGTTATTGAACCCGAAGGAGGTAACCCCGACTCTTCTGCTGTTATATCTCAGGTTATTACCGATTATAGTCAAAATGATACTCTTTCTTCATCCATTTACCCTGTGGTTACTACTGATTTAACTGATACAGAAAATGAAAATGCAACTGGTAACCAAAATTTTAGTATTTCATTAAGTAATTTAAGAGCAGCAACTAAATATAATTATAAAGTCAAAGCTAAAAATGATTTAAGAAATATATTTTCTGAATTTTCTACACCAAAAATATCTAACTTTTTACGACTGCCCAGCGATAATGGAATATCTACTTCATTAAATTTTAATTCAAACGAAACCAGAACTTATGTTACAACACCTTCTACTACTGCTAACTTAAATAACTCTTATGTCTATTATTTGAATACATTCTTAAATTCGACATTTAATTTTAGTAATACCAATAATCAAACCATTCAAATTACTCGTCCATATTATACTACCCAACAAAACGCAGAAACTGGTTATGGTAAATGGATAGATAATAGTCAAAATTTAGTTCAAGTTGAATGTTACATTAATTCATCATTAAAACAAACTATTTCATTTAATGGTTTTGATACCACAAATAATAATGCTGGAACTTCCAACAGAACTAATTCTAACAGTAATACATTTAATTATTTCAATAATCCTTCTCAAAGTGATATTTATTCCGCCTCAAATACAAGAGGATTCAGAATTAAAGGTATTGTTGATTTAAATAATATAACATCTGTATTAACCAATATTGGTATCGCGAAAAATGACAAACATACTGTAGAATATAAATATATTAGACATGCTGATGTTGGTGGTTCTTCAACTAATACAGTTCATAACATTTATATTGATACATTATCTACACTACCATCCTCTGTATCACCTCTTACAAGTTCTACGGTTCAAACTCTTATTTACACTATGGGTATTCCAAGTGTTAAAACTACCGATATTTCTATGAATAGAACATATCACAATATTAACTCTGCTAATTTATACATACCCGGAAACAGAATTATTGCCAGAATTAATAGTATCAGCAAAACAAATAAATCTACTATGAAAAATATAATTATTGACAGAAATTCTATTGTTTCAAATGGTCAATATAACTTTGATTTTAATGATATTAAAACACAAACTAATAGTTATTATTATGGAACTTATTATACACAAGAGATTAACGGTAGCACTTCATTAACAATTAGTGAAAACGCTATTTCATTAAGAAGCTCTACAAGCACACCTTCTAATTTTACTGTAAATCACTTTTTTGATTCAGCAAGTTATAATAATATTGGTGGAAGCAGTATTAGCAGAAAATTTACTTACACAGATGTTTATGAAATTACTGATTCTACTGAAATCGAAAAATTAAATACAGATGTTGGTGATATTGGTATTACGCAATATACTTCAGCCAATACTGATGCCGGTCACAAAAAAATACCTCAAGATTGGACATTATTATACTTAGGTGGAAAATTTAGAACAAATGCAAATAAAACATACCCAAATGTAAATAACTTTCAATATGATGGTGTTGATAGTATTGTTAATGGCTCAGGACAATATTCTGCTGGAACTACTGCTTATTCTACCACTGGAAGTAGTGATTCTACTGGTTATAAATGGATTGTATTTAATCTTACAAAATCTTCCGGAGGATACAGTATGATGGGATTAACTATATCTATAGATGAAAATGGCGATGCTCAAAAATATTTAGATTTTGATTCTGCGTTATCCAATTTCTTTAAAGCTTCAACTATTGACGCATTATTAAATTTAACTAATACAAATGCTATTGGTTTCTGTAGAGCTACAAAATCTGGTACTACTACTCAAATTATGGGAAGTTTCAAACAATCATTCAATCCTATTGGAGGTAATTGGATTGTAAATGGAACAGGAACTAAATCTTACACTGATATTTCTGGTGACTCCGCATTTGGCGCTATTGTTGACGACGGTTCCAATGGAAGGGGTATCTATATTAGTAAAACTGCTATCAATGATGATTTGAAAATATTTATTGGATTAAAAAATAATTGGAGTGAATAATTAATAGACATTTTTATAATATAAACTTAAAATAAGTTATATTATATTATAGTATATGACCGATACAGTAAATTTAGACACATCGGAAAAAGTAGATATATTATTAAAATCCGCATATGGATTTCCTTCTGCTGACGAAACTCGCGCATGGTATGAAGAAACTGCTGTTAAATTTAACAATTCATTAAACGGGGAAGATGTTTTTGTAGAAATAATCCCAGATCAACCAGATTTTGATACTAATGGCACTGTTAAAACTGCTACCGATATTGGATTAAATACAACTGACTTTAAAAATTATAGCCATGATGATACTGATAAATCTTCTTGCAGTATTGTTGATGATTCTACCGGCACAGTTAGAAGATATAAATTACTTATATTAGAAGAAACTCCACAATTATCAACTCCTGGATTATCATGGTTTAAACTAAATTCTTCTGGAAATAATGTTATACAAGATTCTTTCCAATTCAACTTTAAGCAATATGAAAGTGGTGGTAATGTTATTCAACCTTATTTATATAAAGTTAATACTGAAAAATCTCTCTCTACATCTCTTCCTTTTGGAAAAAAAGGAGGAAATTATTTTATTGATTTAAAATCTGGAGTATTATTTTTTTCTGATTTTGGTAACTTTTCAAATGGAACTCAAACTAATTCTAACTTTCAAGTAAATACTACTGATAATAAACCCGTTCTTACTATTTATAGTTACATTGGAAAAAAAGGTATTACAAATGCTACTACTAATTCTACTGGTGCTACTGGTGCTACCGGTCCCATCGGCGCAAATGTTTGGTTTGAAAATATCAACTTATTAAATTTAGAAGATTATGCTGATAATACTGGAACCAGATTTGCACCTACTGCTGGATTTATATATTCTCAGGGATTTATTGCACCTATTACCGGCGCTTACAATAAAATAAAACTTAAAATTAAAAATATATCCACCAATTCACACACCATTGAATGTGCTATTTATGATTCCAGTTTCAATGGAACACAAGATTTCCCACTCAATCAACTTGCATATGGGAAATCTACTATTACTGCTAATAACAATGACTTTATTGATATTACTTTTGATTCTGGTCCAACTTTAACAAGAGGTGATTTATTCTTTGTTTCTGTAAAACATACTTCTTCTGTTAATTCAAATATTTTAAACTTTTGGGGAAATAAAAATAGTTCAGGAAGTACTGGATTACATAAATTATATATCTCAAATTCTGCTCACACTCTTGCAAATACTATGCCTCCTACTTTTACTTTCGACGGTGTTAATGATACTATTACTGAAACTGGGAGTTCTAAAGCATTATTTTGGTTTATTGTCTATGGACCACAAACTGTTTTTGGCGCATCTCAAGGACTACAAGGTTCTCAGGGTTACACTGGTTTTCAAGGATTTACTGGTTCTCAAGGTTTCACTGGTTATACTGGTTTTCAGGGTTTCACTGGATATACCGGTTTCCAAGGATTTACAGGATATACCGGTTTCCAGGGTTATACCGGTTTCCAAGGATTTACTGGATATACTGGTTTCCAGGGATATACAGGTTTCCAAGGATTTACTGGTTTCCAGGGACATACTGGTTACACTGGGTTCCAGGGATTCACCGGTTTCCAAGGATATACTGGTTTTCAAGGATTCACCGGTTTCCAAGGATTTACTGGGTTCCAGGGATTCACCGGTTTCCAAGGATATACTGGTTTTCAAGGATTCCAAGGATATACTGGTTATACTGGTTTTCAAGGATTCCAAGGATATACTGGTTATACTGGTTTTCAGGGTTTTCAGGGATTCACCGGAAGAGGATTTAGAGGATACACTGGTTTTCAGGGATTCACTGGTTTTCAAGGATTTCAAGGCAGATCCGGAAGTTTTGGAGGTGCTTCATTTGAATTTATTATTGATTTATCTACTACTTCATCTGGTGACCCTGGTACCAGTCAAGTTGTTTTTGATAATTCTACCGTAACAAGTGCAACAAATATTTATATAGATAATACTTCTAATCTTGACAATACCAATATTGATAGTTTTATGGCTACTATATCAAGTATTACCTCTGATGTTAAGGGATTTGTAAAAATATCAAAAAAAAGTGACAGTTCTAAGTTTGTTACATTTCAAATTTCTGATATTACTGACAATACTGGTTGGTTTTCTTTAGTTGTTTCACAACAAGCATCTTCAGACACAACTCCTTTTAGCGATGATGATGTTGTTCTTACAAGTTTCTTAACTAATGGAAGTAAGGGAGACCAAGGAAATAAAGGAGAAAAAGGCGAAATCGGAGTACAAGGAAATATAGGATTCACTGGATTCCAAGGATATACTGGTTTTCAAGGTATGCAAGGATACACCGGTTATACTGGATTCCAAGGATTTACTGGACAACAAGGATTCACTGGATATACCGGTTTTCAGGGATTTCAGGGATACACTGGTTACACAGGATTCCAAGGATTTCAAGGATATACTGGATATACTGGATTTCAAGGATATACTGGATATACTGGATTTCAAGGATTTACTGGACAACAAGGATTCTCTGGATATACCGGTTTTCAGGGATTTCAGGGATACACTGGATACACAGGATTTCAAGGATTTACTGGTTTCCAAGGTCTTCGGGGATATACAGGATATACCGGGTTTCAGGGATTTCAAGGTTTTACTGGTCGAGGATTTCAAGGATACACCGGTTATACTGGATTCCAAGGATTTACTGGACAACAAGGATTTACTGGAGTTAAGGGTGACGGATTTAAAGGAGCCTGTGGTTATCCATTTTGTATGGAATTAACCGGTACTAAAACTGTTTGGGATTCCATTAGCGGACCTCCTTCTACATCATTGTCTGGATTGACTTCAAATATTAGCGATTCAGGACTTAATGACCTCAAAGATTTAACATATTTTGAATTTATTAGAATCGCTTCTACCGCTTTATTTAAACATCCATATAATTCATTCCCTATGAGTAACGCATTTAATTCTCTTACTGGCTCTCTCGCTAACAGAACCGGTCATAATACACATGGTTATGTTATTCCAAGAGCTGGAAAATTATTAGGATTTTGCATAGATTTCGTTGAAGCTGGAAAAGATGCTGTATTTTATGTCTTTTGTTGGGACCCTGATAATACTTCTCTTAAATATGTTACTTCTCTCTCCAGTTCTAATAACGACCACGAGCCTTATGGCTCTGCTACTACTGCATTAAATGAAGAAATCGCTGTTACTGAAGGTTCTTACCTATTTGCTGTTCAACTTATACAAGGTGTTACTAATCCTGCAACTGGACCAATACATATTACTGTTTATGTCACTTTTACATAAAATAATAATTTTAAATATAATTTATTATTTTATTTTTCTTCTTGCGACTGAGCCATTGCCTCTTTTAATTCCATATAATTTGCTAATTTACGTTTTAATGCTAATTTCTCTTTCAATATATTTCCTGTATCTCCCTCACTTATACCCGTCATGATATTCATCCATTCATCCATTAATTTTGGGTCATTTTTATAAGTTGGATTTGCCTTTTCCCATTCTGTTAAACTTATAGGTAATTTTAGTTTCACATCTCTAATTGTTTCATCTAATTTCTTATTATCTTCATCTTTTTCCCATTTATCATTGTCTTTTACATAAAATTGTAATCTCTTTTTATCACTACAATGAATTGGTCTTTCTGTTGGTTTCATATCTTGTAATTGCTTCTTAATAATATTTGTTACTCCATTTACGAATCCATTATCTTTTGAATATTCCAAATCTTCTAATGTTACTTTGATATTTTCTACAAAATCTGTCAAATTTAAAGCATCTTTGCATTGCTCATTTAAGAAAACATTTATTGTCATTTTGTTTGTGCAATTATTATAAGTATTATTTTGGATATTATTATTACTATATTTTGTCATTGAAGCTGTATGAGTCATTAAATCTTTCACCATTTCTTTTAATTCTTCATTATTTTTTTCTAAAATTTTTATTTTTTCATCTTTTAATCCATTTACTTCTTTTTGTAAATCCCATACACCCGGCTCCGTTTTAACACTTTTACTACTTTTCGTGACAAGACTGGGGTCTATTTTAAAGCATTTTTGTTGGTGTCTCCACAAACCACTTCTGCTCTTATAACATTTATCACATTTAACACAGTTAAACATAGCTTTAGCCTTTTTCGCAACATTTCGCAACGGTTTGGCAACATTTTCGCAACACAATTTCTTATGTTTTTTACTTCCTAAATGTTTATCATAATGACATTTTTGAGATGCTGAATAATCACATATTTTACAATAATATTTTTTAACACTTTTAACACTTTTAACACTTTTTGTTGCCATTTTTTTGGACATTTATATAATGTCCAGAAAATATTTTTAAGTCCTTATCACATGAACTTTTTTTTCAGTCACAAAACAAAATCGGCAAAATACAAAAAATCCCTACAAGATGCTCAAAAAACACATGTTGGGTACAAAAAATTTTACAAAACTTATCCTATATTTCAATTTTGGACATTTCAAAAATGTCCATTTTTCATTTTCGCAAAATAGTTTGTTCAAAAATTTGTTACTGGATAAAAATCTTGTAGGTATTAACTTTTTATAATTATTAAAATTAAGAGCTAAATCGTCACAATTTTATGTTTTAATCAGTGCTTTTTTTTAAGTGTTCCAAATTTAGAATTTTTATATACCTATTAATTATATCAATATGAGTCACACAGAAGTTATTGATCTGAGCGTTAATAAAATAATTGTGCAACATTTAGAGAATCCAGAGATTGATAATAGTTTTAACTTTGTAGATAATTCATTAAATTCAATGTATCAAATTTCATTGGATATATCTCAAAATGTGAAAGATTTATCAAATAATCTATCAACAAATAATACAAATTTATCAAATTTTCAAACCCAATTAAATACAGTAAAAAATAAAACATTAGATGGTAATAATGATATTTATATTCAGTTTTCAGATGGAACAACATTGTCATCATTAAATGAAGCAATAGGTTATCGAGGTTTTCAAGGATTTACAGGATATACAGGATTTCAGGGTTTTACAGGATTCCAAGGATATACAGGATTTCAAGGTTTTACAGGATTCCAAGGATTCCAAGGTTATACAGGCTGGCAAGGTTATACAGGATACACGGGATTTCAAGGATTTACAGGTTTTCAAGGATTCCAAGGTTATACCGGTTATACGGGATATACTGGTTTCCAAGGATTTCAAGGATTTACCGGTTATACGGGATTTCAAGGATTTACAGGATATACAGGTTTCCAGGGATTCCAAGGATATACTGGATACACAGGTTTTCAAGGATTCCAAGGTTATACGGGTTATACAGGATTTCAAGGTTTCACGGGATTTCAAGGTTTTACAGGATTTCAAGGATTTCAAGGATTTACAGGTTGGCAAGGTTATACGGGATATACTGGTTTCCAAGGATTTCAAGGATTTACCGGTTATACTGGATTTCAAGGTTTTACAGGATTTCAAGGATTTCAAGGTTATACTGGATACACAGGTTTCCAGGGATTTCAAGGAGTAGCAGGAGGAATAACCCAAAAAGTATCATTAAATAGTAGTAAATACATATGGAATGATGATACTTTGACAGATTATCCAACACGTGAGTTGATAAGAGGATTTACATATTATATAGATATAGATTTAAACAGCAGTCATCCGTTAAGACTACAAAGTACCGAGGGAGTGGGTGGAACATTATATGGAGGGGGTTTAAGTCATAGTGACGGAACAACAGGAACATCAGCGGCATCAAATAAAGAAACAGGTAGATGGACTTGGAAGATTCCTTTTGATGCCCCAAATACATTATATTACAGATGTCAATATCATGATGCGATGAAAGGAGAATTTAATATAGTAAATGTAAAAGGTCCTCAAGGATTTACAGGATATACAGGATTTCAAGGATTTCAAGGATTTCAAGGTGCGGGTTTTCAGGGTCCAACAGGAAATCAAGGTTTAAGAGGGGATGATACAGATTTTCAAAATTTAAGTTCAAAATCAGGAAGTGCTGCGCAAACAGATTTGAGAAATATTGGTAGTAATAGAATAAATTATGCTGGTGCAATAAAATTATATACAGCAAAAGAAACAATACAAGCAGGACAACCAGTATGTATTGATATAGATTCAACATCGGGAAATATAACAGTAAAAACTTGTACATCTCTAACAACATCAACAGATATAGTAGGAATAGCAATTCAAAGAGCAGTAAATGTTGGTGATAAGGTAGAGGTAGTATCTCATGGATATACAACCGCCAGATTTTACGAAGGAACGGCAGGTTCTCCAAATATAGACGATACATTATATTTAAGTTGGGATGATTATACAAAAGTAGATATTAGTGGAACTGAAAAGATAGGATTTTTAGCATCAACAAAATTAGATAATAGTGGTGCTTATATTCGTTTGATAGATTTTTCAGTAACAGATGCAGCAGCTATGGGTCCTCGTGGTCATCAAGGTGTAGCAGGAGTGGATGGTCCTCAGGGTTTTACTGGATATCAAGGAAATACACTTAGTTGGTGGCATAGTTATAAATTTAATTATGATACAACAACATCGGGAACTCCTGGAACTGGTAAGGCTCAAAGATTATTACATCCTTCGACAGTATTTTCAATAAGTGAAAGTAATAAAACAGATTTTAATTTAGATATATTAGTAAGTTTAGGTGTAGTTAGAAAACAAACTGATACACCTCAATTAGGATATACGACATATACGTTGCTAAGGGATATATCTATGAATTGTGAAATAGCTGGTTGGGAAAATTATGCAACTCTTGATAAGACTCAGTGGGGACCTTATGATTTAACATATACTAATCATATAGTATTGAATGGTGGAGATATATTTAATGGAAATGGTCACGAAATAAGAATGGATCATTCTATTTTTACAGATGCTAAGGCAACCGATGATAGAAGATGGTTTGGACAGGCAGGACCTTTCCATGTTGTAGGTAGAGGAAACAATCCTACAGGAAAAAAACCAGTAACAATTAAAAATTTGAAAATTACAGGAACAGCTCCATTGGGTCAGGGTCATAATGCTATACTTTGGGAAAAAAGTTTTAACGGTAACCATTGGGGTTATTATAATTATGCAGACTCTCCTAACGCTATTGCAGGTGCTGGCAGATCATTTGGTGGTTCTACGGGTAATGGAACAGATATTAGATTAGAAAATATGTATATTGATAGAACAAGAAGTATTACTGATTATTATAACACATTATTAGTACCTCATAGAACTGATAATCTTTACATAGGGAAAAGTACATTTGAAGCAAAAAATATATATATTGTAAATAAATATCCATATTCGGTTAGAGCTCTCACATCAACAGATAACGGTGCGGGAGGTGGCCTCACACTCGCAAATAATAGTAGCGCGTACCCCTCATATAAGTTTGAAAATATAGTATGGGATATGAGTGGAAATATTACAGCAAGTGATATGACTTTTGATTATGGTGGTTATACAAGTGGTAGTTTAGGATTCTTAGGAACTGATTTTTGTAAGGCGAGCGGAAACTTGGCTTCCGGTTTGAAATATGATACTAAAAAAGAAACTGTAATAGTAAAAAATATCTATATTATTGATGTGAGTGGAAATATTAGGACCAGTAGAAGAGATTTATATGGTAATAACACATTTGTAGAAAATGATGCTGTCTCAGCAAGCGATGGCGAATATGTAGTAATTCCAGGTGTAAATTTCTTTGAACATGATGGTACAACTATATCAACAGATTTTACACCTCATTGGGAAAATTATTTATATTTAGCAGGACCAGAAAGACCATATTTAATAGATAATATAGGATGGGAAAATGTAAAAGCAATATTAGTGAGTTATACAGATTCCACATCTCAAAATATAAAATCTTATTTGGATGATTTAGATACAGCATCATCATCAGTAAAAGCGCATTTAACAGTATCAAATGAAGCAGATAAGGGAGAATTTGTAACGTTTAATGTAACAGATATATCAAATGTAAATAACAATTATGCTGAAATATCAATAAGTGCTATAAACTTCAATGCAACAACAGGAAGAATGTTTAATAATAATACAAGTATAGGTTTTGAATTTACAAGAACAGGCGAAAAAGGACAAAAAGGTGCACAAGGATATACAGGTTTTCAGGGATTTACAGGTTTCCAAGGATTCCAGGGATTAACAGGTTATCAAGGATCGACATTATCTTGGTGGAATAGTTATGAATCAACATATAATGAAGATAGAACAGAACCTCCAAGTGATAAAACATTTAGAAGAGGACCAGAATTACCAACTTATGAAATTAAACAATTATCAAATAATTTTACAGATATGAATATTGACCGGTTGGTAGCATTGGGTATAGTAAGAAAACAACCAAATTTTCCAAGTGATGGATATACAACTTATACTCTATTGAGAGATATTCATATGGATTGTAGTAAAAATGGTTGGGAAGATGAAACAGACGATGGTGTATATTTTACAACCTATAATATGACCTATCAAAATCATATTAGTCTATTAGAAGGAGATATTTTTGATGGAAATGGACATACTATAACAATAGACCATCCAATAGCTTATAATGAGACAACATATAAATATGATGGTTTTTATAGTTCTCCAAATAATTGGTGGAAAGGGCAAAGCGGGTTATTTAGAGTTCAAGAATGGGAAACAAGCGAGAATGCTTATTTAAAAAAAGAAATAAAAATAAAAAATCTTAAATATTCTGGTACTGCGCCAGTAAGAGGTTATACGTCAGCATTTTTCTGGAATCGTGGATTAAATGAAACAGGAGGAACAGGTGCGTTAGTTCAAAATAATTATAGAAGTTCAACAGTGGGAAATTCATCTATAAATGTTGTTTTGGAAAATATTTATTTTGATAGAAATAGAACAGGACAAACAGAAACACATAGTGATGCTACAGTAATAGGAGGAAGAAGTTTTCCAGGAGGCAATGGAAGAATGGTAGTAAAAAATTGTTATGCGAATATGAGAGATATATCTCATAATGCGTGTTGTCCAGTGCCATTTGGTTCAAGTACAGGTAGTAAATTAAATAATACAGAGCCTTATGAAGTATTAATAGAAAATTGTATATTTGATTATAGAGGAAGAAGTGGTCAAAATCCACATGGTGATAATTATGTTGGTTGGATGTTCTCAGGAGGCGTTGGTCACGATTTGGGTTCATCATCACCTGCAAAACCAGTAATAAGAAATTGTTATGGTCATAAATATGGTGGAGGTTTGTATTTGGATAAATCAGGAACAAATGGCGCTGTAAAACAAAATTATGATAGTGATAAATTAAATAGAATAGAATTTACAGCTCATGATGGAACAACATTAACACCTGGTTTTACATCAACTCCATGGAGCGGATATACAGCAATAGATTCTTATCCATATTTGATAGTATCTTATTCTTGGTTTTCTACAAACAAAATTTATTTAGATTATACTGATAATAATAATTATGATATGAAAAACTTTTTAACAGATATAAATAGTGGAACATCAAGTGTGAAAGCTTATTTACAGTTATGTAAAAGAGTGGACAAAACAAAATACGTATTATTTGAATTTAAAGGTATGACAGACCAAACAACATATGCGGAAATAGATGTAACACCGATATCAAATGGATTTTCAGAATATGAGACATTTACTAATGGAGATGCATGTAATTTAGAATTTACGAGAACAGGAGAAAAAGGAAGTCAAGGATTTCAAGGATTCAGAGGATTCCAAGGATTTCAAGGATATACAGGATATACAGGTTTTCAGGGATTCACAGGATACACAGGTTTCCAGGGTTTTCAAGGATTTACAGGATATACAGGTTTTCAGGGATTCACAGGATTCCAAGGATTTCAAGGAAGAGATGGTAATTTTGGAGGAGCGTCATTTGATTATTCATTTAATAATGTAGGTTCAACAAGTGGTGGTTCAGGAAAGGTATCATTTGATAATGCAACAGTAGGTGATATAACAAAATTATATATAAATGAAGTAGATGATTCAGGAACATCAATAGAAAGCTTTTTGAGGTCAATAGATTCAGTATCATCATTAATTAAAGGATTTGTAAAAATAACAAAAAAATTTGATACACCAACTTTTATAGTATTTAATATAACAGAATTAACGGAAACAACAACGGAATGGGAAATAGATGTAGATTCTCTATCAACATCATCAGCCACTAATCCATTTTCAGCAAATGATGACATAATAGTAAGTTTTGTTACCAATGGTAATCAGGGAGATAAGGGATATCAAGGAGTTCAGGGATATACAGGTTATACAGGATTCCAGGGATACACAGGTTTCCAAGGATTCCAAGGATATACAGGATATACTGGATTTCAAGGATTTACAGGATACACAGGTTTCCAAGGATATACGGGTTTTCAAGGATTCCAAGGATATACAGGATATACTGGATTTCAAGGATTTACAGGTTTCCAAGGATATCAGGGTTTGAAAGGTAGTCCAGGAACAGCAGAAATAGCACCAGGAACAGATTTAATAGCAAATGATATAAGTGCTAATGATGTAAGCTTTAATGATATTGTGTTTTTAGGTAAAATTTATCAAAAAGATGGAACAGAATTTGTAGGAGGTGCTGGATCAGTTAATAATTCAAACCAAACATTCTTTGAAGCAATAACTCAACAACCATATCAATTTACAAAATATGGAGATAAAAACACAGCAGCAGTAATAGATATAAGTTGGAATTATGATAATATATTAGTAAATACAGCATCTAATATTCTGGCAAAGATGTCTTTTCAATCCTTAGCAAAAAATAAATCAATACCTTATATAGATTATATAAAATTAGATATATCAGGAAATACAACATTAAATAGTAGTGCAAATGCACAAACTTGGTTAGATTTATCATCAGTAGCAATAGAAGATACCGAAGATTATAATACAGACAAATTTAAAACATATAAATTAGATAAAACATCACCAGGAAATATTAATGATAGTGATATTAAAAATATATTAGGAAAAACAGAACCTTTTGATGTAAGAATTTATGGTGTAAATTTTGCAGAGAATTATCCTGATATAGATACGAGAGCATTAAAATTTGAACAATTATTTTTCTTACTTCCAAGAGTTCCCCCAAAACCCACATTTCAAAGTGAATTAGCAATAAGCAATGATAATTCATTGACAATAGTCTTTGATGTTAGTGCAACAGAATTTGGTCGAGAAGATTCAAGTGCAAAAATAGTATCAGTAATAACGGATTATAGTCAAAATGAAACATTTTCAAGTTTGATTTATCCATTAGATGAAACAGAATTAAATGATTCACCAGAAACAGAAAATGCAGATAAAGATGAAAATTTTAATATAATATTAAATAATTTAAGAGCAGGAACAACATATAATTATAGAGTAAAAGCAAAAAATAATATTAAAGATGAATATTCTGAATTGAGTAATGGTAGAGTTTCAAATAGATTAAGATTGCCAGATGACGATAATAATGTAATAGAAATATTACCTTCATTTTTCCAAGCATCAAATCAAAAGCAAGTTTCTAACGATGGAACTTTAAATAATAGTAATGTAATTTATATTCAAACTCATAATAATTCTGGTGCATATAATGGTTCATTTAATATAAATAATTCAACAAAAACTATACAAATATCGAAACCATATGATAATAACCAACAAAACACTCAAATAGGTTATGGTAAATGGATAGATAATAGTCAAAATTTAGTAAAAATAGAGTGTTATATCGATGACGTATTGAAACAATATATAACATATCATGGTTTTAATACAACATTATCAAATGCTGGAACAGCACAAGTAATAAATGAAAATAGTAATTCATTTCAATTCTTTTTTAATCAAACACAAACAGATATTTATAGTGGTGACAATAATAGAAAAGGATTTAGAATAAAAGGAGATTTTAAATTAAATGATATAAATTATTCAAATATAATATCAGCAGTTGGAGCAGCACAAGAAACAGCTCATACAATAAAATATAAGTATGTAAGAGATACAGATGTAGATGATACACCAAATATGACAGTATCAAATGATGTATATATTGATACCTTAACAAATGACCCATATATTAGCTCGCATAGTGAATCTTCAACAGTAAAATCAGTAATATGGACAATGGGTATTCCAAGTGTAAAAACAATGGATGTATCATTATCAAGAACATATTCATATATAAATTCGACTAATAAATTTATTCCAGGAAATAGAGTAATTGCAAAAATAAAAGATATTCGAAAAACAAATAAAAGTCAAGATACATCTATTATTTTATCAAGAACAAACGCAGGAATATCTGGAAGTGAAAATAAAGCAATAGATAGTGGAGGAGAATATGTATATACAACAGCAGAATTTGGAGTAGCAACAAGTAATTATTATAACAGTGCGTATTATGATGAAGCAATCGGTATTACATCAACAAATTCTACTTTAACAATTGATGAACAAATGATGTCATTAAAGAAAGAAGTAGATATTTCATTATTTTCGATATCAGTAAATCATTTCTTTGACAGAGAAAGTTACAATAATTATGGTAGTTCAAGTATTTCTCGCAAATTTAATTATAGTTATGTGTATCAAATATCTGATTCAACAAACATAGCAAAATTAGGAAGTGATTTGGGAGATGTTTCAATTAGTCAAATAAGCAATCATACTGTCACGGTTAAGGATTGGACATTATTATACTTAAGTGGTAGATTTAGAACAAATGGTAATCAAACATATCCTAATGTGAATAATTATCAGTATGATGGTGTGTCAAGTATAGTGAATGGTTCAGGACAATATTCAGCAGGTTCAATAGATTATGCTTTAGATGGAACAACAACAGGTTCAGGAAATAAATATAAATGGATAGCATTTAGAATAGATAAGAGTAATACAACTTATGTAAAAAGTGCTTCAAAGGTAGGAGGAGGAGTAGCGAAACCATACATAGATGTAGCAAAATTATTGATTGACCATGGATTTTCAAGTAGTGTTTATAATTCATCAGCGGGTGTAGCAAATGGATATGATGCTCAAAACGTAATAGGATTTGTAAGAATTAATGCGAAAAAGAATTCAGGAGGAACAGGTTTTCAAATAGGTAATTTTACTATGGATGTTTATAATTTACCATCTAAGGTTTGGTATTCAGGAGATAATTCAGCATCTATATCATTATCGACATTATTAAATCAGGTAAATGGAGCAGCATATGGTGCCAGAATAGATACAACAAATTATAATGTTGATAATGGATGGGGGGTTGAATGTCCTGATCCAAATGCTTCAGGTACTTTTGATTCTAGTGATACAAACATAGACATATTTGTAGGGCTAAAAAATTCGGTTTCTCTAATGTAATGAAACCATTATCATAATAAAATTTTTTAATGAATAATATATGTGAAATTAAAATTATTTACATATATTATAATGGATTTTAGTAATACAGAGAAGTTAGATATCTTACTGAAAGATTCATTCAATGTTCCAAGCACAAATGAGAATATTGCTTGGTATTTAGAAACCAACGCAGATTATTCTACTTGGACGAATGGTTCTGATATATTATTAGATACATTTGCTACATCTAACGTATGGGCTTCATCCACTTCCTTAAATTCAACGAAAATGAATAACTTATATGGATTATCAACAAGTGATTTCGCATCAGGAGGTGGTATAGAAGAAAGTGCCGATGGATTATTACATAGATTTGTAAAATTAAAATTAGAAGGTGTTCCTGGCACAAAACAATCCGGAACAGATAATTTTTATGCATATTATAAAAAAAATGGTTCAGCAAATATTTTAGAAGACGGATTTCAAAAAACATTTGGAGATGGAACATCATTTAATTATCAATTATTTAAAGAATCTAATTCAAATGTAGAGTTACAACCAACAGGGTCAAATGGAAATTGGTTTTTCAATTTTAAAAATGGTATTTTATTTTTTCCAGACCCGGATGCAACAAATATAGTAAATTCTATAAAAGACGGTAAAGAACCTTATTTCACATTTGTTAAATATGTAGGAAGAAAAGGTATGAATGAACTTATTAATTTTGATGAAACAGATAACAGACCAGTAGCAAGTAATAGTTTTAAAAATCAGTTATTTGTTGATACTTCTGAAAATGTACTTTATAGATTAGATGTTAGTAACAATACTCTTAAAACAAAGAGTTGGATTAGAGTAGGGGAAAAACCTCAAATTAAATTTGGAAAAACAGATATTAGACCAACTGTAACTGATTCATCCGCTAATGATATATATATAGATACTTCAGCTAATTTGATTTTTAGATTAGATATGAGTGGTAATAATAACGATAAGGCATGGGTAACATTGTCATCACCACCTCAAATAGCTTTTGATGAAACAGATAACAGACCTAATGCTGCAAATCAAGACGAAAATAAATTATTTATTGATACATCATCAAATGTATTTTATAGAGTAGATATTAGTGGTTCAGAAAAAGTTTGGGTTGAAATAGGTCTTGGTTCCCAAGGTTATACAGGATTTCAAGGTTATACAGGATATACTGGTTTTCAAGGATTTACGGGATATACTGGTTTTCAAGGATTTACTGGATATACTGGTTTTCAAGGATTTACAGGATATACTGGTTTCCAAGGATTCCAAGGATATACAGGTTACACTGGTTTTCAAGGATTTCAGGGATATACAGGTTACACTGGTTTTCAAGGATTTCAGGGTTATACCGGTTACACTGGTTTCCAAGGATTTCAAGGTTATACAGGTTACACAGGTTTCCAAGGATTTCAGGGTTATACCGGTTACACAGGTTTCCAAGGATTTCAAGGATTCCAAGGTATAATTGGAGGGGTTACTCATAATTTATCTTTAAATGGAAGTAATAAATATATATTAAATGGTGGAAGCGATGAAACACCTGAATTATCAGTTTCAAGGGGTTATACTTACTACATCAATATTGACACCCCTGACCATCAAGTTGCAATACAATCAAATTCTAATAATAACACAGGAACATTATATAGTTCTGGTTTAACTCATTCAAGTGGTGATACAGGTAATGATGCACAGGCAAAACATAATGGTACTTGGACATGGGTAATACCAATGGATGCCCCAGATACGTTATATTATCAAGATAGAACAGATAGTAGTAATTTTGGTAAAATTTTAGTATCTGACGCAGGAAGAGGTTATACAGGATTTCAAGGATATACTGGTTACACAGGATTTCAAGGTTTTACGGGATTCCAAGGATATACTGGTTACACTGGTTTCCAAGGATTCCAAGGATATACTGGTTACACTGGTTTCCAAGGATTTCAAGGATATACTGGTTACACTGGTTTCCAAGGATTCCAAGGTTACACAGGTTACACAGGTTTTCAAGGATTTCAAGGATATACCGGTTACACAGGATTTCAAGGATTCCAAGGATATACCGGTTACACTGGTTTCCAAGGATTTCAAGGATATACTGGTTACACAGGATTTCAAGGATTCCAGGGATATACGGGTTACACAGGTTTCCAGGGATTCCAAGGATATACTGGTTACACAGGATTCCAAGGATTTCAGGGATACACAGGTTACACAGGTTTCCAAGGTTTCCAAGGATACACAGGTTACACAGGTTTCCAGGGATTCCAGGGATACACAGGTTACACAGGATTCCAAGGATTTCAGGGATACACAGGTTACACAGGTTTCCAAGGTTTTCAAGGAATTCAATCAACAGCATATACATATAATATATCTGGCTCTTCGGGAAATTTTGTAATAGAGAGTAAAACGCAACCTGATATTTATTTGTTGAGAGGTCAAAGATATGTTTTTAACAATAGTTCAGAAGGAAATCATCCTTTTGCTTTATCTTCAACACAAGATGGTTCTCACAATAGTGGGTCAAAATATACATCTGGTTGGACAAGTGATGGAGGAAATCATGTATTTGTTGTTCCAACTGATGCTCCAGATACTTTGTATTATTATTGTCAATATCATAGTGGTATGGGAGGCAAAATAGAGATTAAAGATATAACTGGTGATTCATTAAGAGGATTTACAGGATTCCAAGGATTTACCGGTTTTCAGGGATTTACTGGATTCCAAGGATTTACAGGATTTACTGGTTTTCAGGGATTTACTGGATTCCAAGGATTTACAGGATTCCAGGGATATACTGGGTTTCAGGGATTCCAGGGATATACTGGTTACACCGGTTTCCAGGGATTCCAAGGTAATGATGGAAATTTTGGCGGAGCATCCTTTGATTATACTTTTGGAGGTGCTGATGCAAGTAATACATCTTCTAATGCAGCCGGTAAATTATTATTAAATAATAGTACTCAAAAATCTTCAACCAAGTTATATATTCATAAGGAAGATGATAATAATAATGATATAAGTAGTTTTATGGAAACAATACATTCTGTAACATCTAATATTAAGGGTTTTGCAAGAATTTCTAAAAAATTTGATACTAATTCGTTTTTACTTTTTCAAATAGATGATATTTCTAATAATAATGGTGATGATAATTATTGGACATTAACAGTTCCAGCAACTCAAGCAGAATCTCATGATAGTCCATTTGTAACAAATGATGATATTATAATAAGTTTTACAACATATGGTAATAAGGGTCAAAAAGGAGCTCAGGGATTTACAGGTTACACAGGTTTCCAAGGATTCCAGGGTTATACAGGTTACACAGGATTCCAAGGATTTCAAGGTTATACTGGATATACTGGATTCCAGGGATTTACAGGTTACACAGGTTTCCAGGGATTTCAAGGTTATACTGGTTATACAGGTTTCCAAGGATTCCAGGGATATACTGGTTACACTGGTTTCCAGGGATTCCAAGGATATACTGGTTACACTGGTTTCCAGGGATTCCAAGGATATACTGGTTACACAGGTTTCCAAGGATTCCAAGGTTACACAGGTTACACAGGATTTCAAGGATATACCGGTTACACAGGATTTCAAGGATTCCAAGGATATACCGGTTACACAGGTTTCCAAGGATTCCAAGGTTACACCGGTTACACAGGTTTCCAAGGATACACAGGTTACACAGGATTCCAAGGATTTCAGGGATTTACAGGATATACTGGATTCCAAGGATTTCAGGGTTATACAGGTTACACTGGATTCCAAGGATTCCAGGGATACACAGGTTATACAGGTTTCCAAGGATTCCAAGGATATACTGGATACACTGGATTTCAGGGATATACTGGTTATACTGGTTTCCAAGGTTTCCAAGGATACACAGGTTACACAGGATTTCAAGGATTTCAAGGATACACTGGTTATACTGGTTTCCAAGGATTTACTGGATACACAGGATTTCAAGGATTTACAGGATTCCAAGGTTATACCGGTTATACAGGATTCCAAGGATTTCAAGGATACACTGGTTATACAGGTTTCCAAGGATTCCAAGGTTATACCGGTTATACAGGTTTCCAAGGATTTACTGGATTTCAAGGATTTCAGGGATATACTGGGTATACAGGTTTCCAAGGATTTACTGGTTACACAGGATTCCAAGGATTTACAGGATTTCAAGGTTTCCAAGGATATACAGGATATACTGGTTTCCAAGGTTTCCAAGGATATACAGGATATACAGGTTTCCAAGGATTTCAAGGATACACGGGATATACTGGTTTCCAAGGATTTCAAGGCTATACAGGATATACAGGTTTCCAAGGATTTCAAGGATACACTGGTTATACTGGTTTTCAGGGATTTCAAGGATATACTGGTTATACAGGATTCCAAGGATTCCAAGGTTACACAGGCTACACTGGTTTCCAAGGATTCCAAGGATATACGGGTTATACAGGATTTCAGGGATTCCAAGGATATACGGGTTATACAGGATTTCAGGGATTCCAAGGATATACTGGTTACACAGGTTTCCAAGGATTCCAAGGATATACTGGTTATACAGGATTCCAAGGATTTACAGGATTTCAAGGATTTCAAGGATATACTGGATACACAGGTTTTCAGGGATTTACCGGATATACAGGATTTCAGGGATTTACAGGTTTTCAGGGATTCCAAGGTTATACAGGTTACACGGGATTTCAGGGATTTACAGGTTACACAGGATTCCAAGGATTCCAGGGTTATACAGGTTACACAGGTTTCCAAGGATTTACGGGATACACTGGTTTCCAAGGATTTCAGGGAAATGATGGTAATTTTGGTGGAGCATCATTTGATTATACTTTTAATGGTAATGGTTCTTCAGCAACTTCAGCAGGAAAAATAGTATTTAATAATGCAATAACAGAAAGTTCTACAGAAATGTATATACATGAAACAGATGATAATAGTAAATCTATTGATAGTTTTTTAACAACAATTTCATCAATAACATCAAACGTTAAGGGTTTTGTGCGTGTAGCTAAAAAATTTGATACAAATTCATTTGTACTCTTTCAAATTACTGATATATCTGATAATGATGATCAAGACACATTTTGGACAGTTGATATAACAAATCAAGCATCATCAAGTGCAACACCATTTGTGTTAAATGATGATATAATAGTAAGTTTTGTAACAAATGGTAATAAAGGACAAAAGGGGCAAAAGGGACAAAAGGGACAACAAGGATACACAGGTTATACAGGTTTCCAAGGATTCCAAGGTTATACAGGTTATACTGGATTTCAGGGATTCCAGGGATATACTGGTTATACTGGGTTTCAAGGATTTACTGGTTATACAGGTTTCCAAGGATTTCAGGGATTTACTGGTTATACAGGTTTCCAAGGATTTCAAGGATACACTGGTTATACAGGTTTCCAAGGATTCCAAGGATACACAGGTTACACAGGATTCCAAGGATTTACTGGTTATACAGGTTTCCAAGGATTTCAGGGTTATACAGGTTACACAGGATTCCAAGGATTTCAAGGTTATACTGGATATACTGGATTCCAGGGATTTACTGGTTACACAGGATTTCAAGGATTTACGGGATATACCGGTTTCCAAGGATTCCAAGGATACACAGGTTACACAGGATTTCAGGGATTTACAGGTTATACGGGTTTCCAAGGATTTACAGGATACACTGGTTTCCAAGGATTTACAGGATATACAGGATTCCAAGGATTTCAGGGATTTACGGGTTATACCGGTTTCCAAGGATTTACTGGTTTCCAAGGATTTACTGGATACACAGGATTTCAAGGATTTACAGGATTCCAAGGTTTCCAAGGTTACACGGGTTACACAGGATTCCAAGGATTTCAGGGTTATACAGGTTACACAGGATTCCAAGGATTTCAGGGTTATACAGGTTATACAGGATTCCAAGGATTTCAGGGTTATACAGGTTATACAGGATTCCAAGGATTTCAAGGATACACAGGTTATACTGGTTTCCAAGGATTTCAGGGATACACGGGATACACGGGTTTTCAAGGATTCCAAGGATACACTGGTTATACAGGTTTCCAAGGTTTCCAAGGATACACAGGTTACACAGGTTTCCAAGGATTCCAAGGATATACTGGTTACACAGGTTTCCAGGGGTTCCAAGGATACACAGGTTACACAGGATTTCAAGGATTTCAAGGATATGAAGGTGATAAAGGAGAAAAGGGAGAAAAAGGTCAAAAGGGTACACAAGGATTTACTGGATATACAGGTTTTCAAGGATATCAAGGTAATGATGGAAATTTTGGAGGTGCGACTTTTGATTATACGTTTGGTGGAGCAAATTCAAGCAATACATCATCATCAACAGAAGGACATATAGTATTTAATGATGCAACTGAAAAAGATTCAACACGTTTGTATATTCATGAGAAGGATGATAATAGTAATGATATTAGTAGTTTTATGGAGACAATAAAATCAGTAACTTCAACAATAAAGGGTTTTGTAAGAATATCAAATAAATTTGATACAAGTCAGTTTTTGCTTTTCCAAATAACAAATCTTTCAAATGATAATAATAATGATAATTATTGGACATTAACAGTAAATAATCAGGCATTTTCCCATGATTCTCCATTTTCAGGAACAGAGGATATAATTATTAGTTTTATAACAAATGGTAATAAAGGAGATAAAGGTGAAAAAGGAGCACAAGGTTATACAGGATATACAGGTTTCCAAGGATTTCAAGGATACACAGGATACACAGGATTCCAGGGTTTTCAAGGATACACAGGATACACAGGATTCCAGGGATTCACTGGATACACAGGATTCCAAGGCTTCACAGGATTCCAAGGTTTTCAGGGATACACAGGTTATACAGGATTCCAGGGATTCACAGGATTTACAGGATTCCAAGGATTTCAAGGATTTACTGGTTATACAGGATTTCAGGGATTTACTGGTTATACGGGATTTCAAGGATTCCAGGGATTTACTGGTTATACAGGTTTCCAAGGATTTCAGGGATATACTGGATATACCGGTTTCCAAGGATTTACTGGTTATACAGGTTTCCAAGGATTTCAGGGATATACAGGTTATACGGGTTTCCAAGGTTTCCAAGGATACACTGGATATACGGGATTTCAAGGATTTCAAGGTTACACTGGATATACGGGATTTCAAGGATTTCAAGGTTATACCGGTTACACAGGATTCCAAGGATTTCAAGGTTATACTGGTTACACAGGATTTCAAGGTTTCCAAGGATATACAGGTTACACAGGATTCCAAGGATTCCAAGGTTACACAGGTTACACAGGATTTCAAGGTTTTACGGGATTCCAAGGTTATACTGGTTACACAGGTTTCCAAGGATACACAGGTTACACAGGATTTCAGGGAGACCAAGGAGAGAAAGGAGAGAAAGGAGAGAAAGGAGAGAAAGGAGAGAAAGGAGAGAAAGGAGAAAAGGGTGAAAAAGGTCAGAAGGGTTTAATTGGTGATACAGGAAATATAGGTGAAAAAGGAGAGAAAGGTTCTCAAGGATACAGGGGTTACACAGGTTTCCAGGGATTTACAGGTTACACAGGTTTCCAGGGATTTACTGGTTATACAGGATTCCAGGGATTTCAAGGATATACTGGTTACACAGGATTCCAGGGATTTACCGGTTTTCAGGGATTTCAGGGATACACTGGTTACACAGGATTCCAAGGATTTACAGGTTACACAGGATTCCAAGGATTTCAAGGATATACTGGATATACAGGATTTCAAGGATTTACTGGTTACACAGGATTTCAAGGATTCACTGGTTTCCAAGGATTCCAGGGATACACAGGATACACAGGATTTCAAGGATTTACTGGTTACACAGGATTCCAAGGATTTCAGGGATACACAGGATACACTGGTTTCCAAGGATTTACAGGTTATACGGGATTTCAAGGATTTACAGGTTATACGGGTTTCCAAGGATTCCAAGGATACACTGGTTACACGGGTTTCCAAGGATTTACCGGTTATACAGGTTTTCAAGGATTCCAAGGATTTACAGGATATACAGGATTCCAAGGATTTACAGGTTACACGGGATTTCAAGGATTTACAGGGTTTCAGGGATTTCAGGGATACACTGGATATACAGGTTTCCAAGGATTTACAGGTTATACGGGATTCCAAGGATTTACTGGGTTTCAGGGATTCCAAGGATATACTGGATATACAGGATTTCAAGGATTTACTGGTTACACAGGATTTCAAGGATTTACTGGGTTTCAGGGATTCCAAGGATATACTGGATATACAGGATTTCAAGGATTTACTGGTTACACAGGATTTCAAGGATTCACTGGTTTCCAAGGATTTACAGGATTCCAAGGATATACTGGATACACAGGATTCCAAGGATTTACAGGATATACTGGATTTCAAGGATTTCAAGGATACACAGGTTATACAGGTTTCCAAGGATTTACAGGATTCCAAGGATTCCAGGGATTCCAGGGAAATGATGGTAATTTTGGTGGGGCTACATTCGATTATTCTTTTAATTTAATGAATGGAACAACAAGTGGAGGTTCAGGTAAAGTATCTTTTGATAATGAAACAATAGCAAATATTACAAAAATGTATATAAATGAATTTGATGATTCAGGTGATTCAATAGAAAGTTTTTTACAGACTATTAGTTCAGTAACATCAACAATTAAAGGATTTGTAAGAATTAGTAAAAAATTTGATTCTGCAACTTTTATTGTTTTTGAAATAACTGGAGCAAATGAAACAGGTAATGAGTGGGATATAGATGTAGATTCATTATCATCATCGGGTACATTTGCAACAAATGATGATGTAATAGTAAGTTTTGTGACTAATGGTGACAAGGGACAAAAGGGCGAAAAAGGTCAAAAAGGTCAAAAAGGACAACAAGGATTTACAGGTTATACGGGTTTCCAAGGATTCCAAGGATACACGGGTTACACAGGATTCCAAGGATTCACTGGATACACAGGATTCCAAGGTTTTACAGGATATACAGGATTCCAAGGATTTCAGGGTTATACTGGATACACAGGATTCCAAGGTTTTACAGGATATACAGGATTCCAAGGATTTCAGGGTTATACAGGTTACACAGGATTCCAAGGCTTTACAGGATACACTGGATTCCAAGGATTTACAGGTTTCCAAGGTTGGCAAGGATTCACAGGATACACAGGATTTCAAGGATTTACAGGTTACACAGGATTCCAGGGATTTACAGGTTTCCAAGGATTCCAGGGATACACAGGATACACAGGATTTCAAGGATTTACGGGTTACACAGGATTCCAAGGATTCCAAGGATATACTGGATATACAGGATTTCAAGGATTTACAGGTTACACCGGTTTCCAAGGATTTACTGGTTTCCAAGGATTTCAGGGATACACAGGATACACAGGTTTCCAAGGATTTACAGGTTACACCGGTTTCCAAGGATTTACTGGTTTCCAAGGATTTCAGGGATACACAGGATACACAGGTTTCCAAGGATTTCAGGGTTATACAGGTTACACAGGATTCCAAGGATTTCAAGGATACACAGGTTACACAGGATTCCAAGGATTTCAAGGATACACAGGTTATACTGGTTTCCAAGGATTTCAAGGATTTACAGGTTACACAGGATTCCAGGGATTTACAGGTTTCCAAGGATTCCAGGGATACACAGGATACACAGGATTTCAAGGATTTACGGGTTACACAGGATTCCAAGGATTCCAAGGATACACAGGTTACACAGGTTTCCAAGGTTTCCAAGGATACACCGGTTACACAGGTTTCCAAGGTTTCCAAGGATACACAGGTTACACAGGTTTCCAAGGATTCCAAGGATATACAGGATTCCAGGGATTCACTGGTTTCCAGGGATTCACGGGATATCAAGGAAGCACATTAGCCTGGTGGAATTCTTATGAAATGAAGTATGACAATTCCACTATAAATGGAACAGGCATAACCGACGGATTTTGGAGAGCAGGAACAGATTTAACTACACCAGGTGCTACTTTATATGAAATTAATGAAAGTAATTTTGAAGATATTAATTTAGAAAAATTGGTGGAAAAAGGAGTAATAATAAAACGAGTAAATGTTCCAAGTGCTGGTTTCACAACTTATAAATTAGTTAAGGATATATCTATGAATTTAAATAAAACAGGTTGGTCTTCTTATACGATAGAACACAATTTTTATAGTGGTACTGTAAATAATAACACAGTTGCTCATTCTTTGTGGGATAATAATTATGATATACTGCAAAATAATTATTTTGATTTGAAAGAAGGATATATCTTTGATGGAAATGGTCATACTATTGAAATGAATCATGATATAGGATTGCGTGAAGATGGAAATTACTACAGAATTTACGCAAGTTATGGTAATTATTATGAGTTTCATACATGGGGAACTGTACCAGGTGCGAATAATGGAGCTGAATTTTATTTTGATGGTACAGGAACAACAGCTGATATATCTATGGTTAAATTTTCTCATAGTACCCAGACAGATTCAACACATCTTTATATGAACCAATATGATATTAACAATATGGATATAGATCCATCATTTAATTGGTTTAAGAACAGTACGGGAGTGAGCCATAACAGAGAAGCAATAAGTTGGGGAGATCAACAAGGTAATAATGTGATAATAAGGCTTATGAAAAAAAGTGATACAAGTGTTTTCTTAGATTTTATGATAACAGATAATTTTGAAAGAGCTTCCGGTAATAACTATTGGACAATTCCTGTGAAAAATATAAATTACACATTTTCTGGGAATAAATTTAGTGCTAATGATGAATTATTATTAAGAGTTCATGGAAATAATGCTCCATTAGACAACTTTTGTGCTCAAGCAGGATTGTTTAAGATTGAAGAATATGATGATTCAACTGTCTTAAATAAGAAAATGATAACAATTAAAAATCTTAAATATACAGGAACCGCACCTCAACATGGCGAGGGTGAATTTTCAACATTACTATGGAATGCTCCAATGATAGATGACAGGACCACGGGTACGGGGGTAACTTCGCACGCCGATGGAACAGGAGTAATAGGTAGATATAATTATAATTCTTACAGAGGTTCTTCTATGGATAAACCAGCAACAAATCTTACATTACAAAATTTGTCTGTATCAAGAAATAGATGCTGTATGGGTCCGTGGGAATCTGGCAGCGGTGGTTTATTAGTTCCGGAAGGTTATCCAGGGTCTAATGGAACATTGGTAGTTGATACAGTTTATTGTAAATTAAGAGATGCTTCTTATAATTCTCATTTCCATACTGTTTTCCCTCAAAATTTTGGAAAAAGTCGAGCAGCGGGGTCCACACCTGTCCCTAAATCAATAACAGTAAAGAATGTTATATCAGATTGGAGAGTAGATAACTTTTTGTGGATAGGTCAGGCATATGGTACGCCAAATAATTCTAGAGCTTTAAACGGACAACCAGGATACTCGTACGGTAGTCAATGGGAACCATACGCATATGATTACAAAGTAAATACACAAGATGCCTTCGACCAGGGCGGTCACTCCACAGCAAGAATTTTTGCAAATAGTACAGGTTGGTTATTTAGAACAATGCCTACAAGTAATCTGGCAGATACTTTTACAATACAAAATTGTTATTCTATAGATGTATCAGGCAATATAGATACAGTTCAAAATGGAACGTCAAGTGGTGCTTATCCTAATACAAGTGCTGTTAGTGGATTAACTTGGTCATCTCACAATGGAAGTACTTTGATACCATCATTTCAAACAGGTCCATTTTCAGGTTATTCTAATTTAACAGATGTTCCAATTATTCAACCAACAGCAGGAGGAAGTTGGTTTTCATTGAGCACAATTCATATAGATTATGATGATGTCTATGGTATGGATTTGAAACAATTTTTAACAGATTTGAATGCAGCCACATCTCATGTAAAAGGCTTTTTAACAATAGCAGCAAAAGTGGATAAAGCAAGATATGTTCTATTAGAATTTATTGGTAGAACTGATAATACTTCATATGCAACTATAGATGTAAATACGGTAAGTATATCACCGGGCTCTTATGGTAGTAGTTCAGGAGATATATTTGCTAATGACGAATTATGTTTGATAGAATTTACAAGAACAGGTGATAAAGGAAGTCAAGGATTCCAAGGCTTTACAGGATTCCAGGGTTTTACAGGATTCCAGGGTTTTACAGGATTCCAGGGATTTACGGGTTTCCAAGGATTTACAGGATTCCAAGGTTTCCAAGGTTTCCAAGGAATGCAAGGATTTACAGGATATCAAGGAAGCACTTTAGCTTGGTGGAATTCATATAGATTAAATTATGATACTTCGAGTATATCTGGAACTGGTATTACGAGTGGAAATTGGAGAGCTGGTAATGATTTAGCATCACTTGCTTTAAATCCTGTTGTATTTTCACATTCATTAGGAAATTTTGATAAAATAAATATCGATGACTGGTTAGCATTAAATATAATAGAAAAAAAAGAGAATACACCATCAATTGGTAAAACGACTTATAGAATGATTAGAAATGTAACTATAGATACAACAATACCGGCAAGTTTGGGGGCATGGTGGAATGATGTTCCGGATCCATGGTTTACTTCGTCAACTGGCTTCGATGGGACGAACCAGGGTACAGCAGGACCTCCAGATGGATTTATGGGACACAGATTAACAGCATACTGGTGGAGCAGTCGTCCTGAGGGAACAAAAAGAAAATTTGAACTTGAATACTGGTGGTTAAAATATTATGATGTACTTTATAGTAATTATATATATTTAAAAGAAGGTGAAATATTTGATGGTCAAGGTCATTCAATAACGATAAATCATGATATTTGTTATAATGCTGTAACAGGAGAATTTGACGAAATAACTCAGGACCCTACTGGTAAAGGAGCATCGGTTCACTGGAATTACAATGTGAATAAAAGTGTTTTTACTCAACATGGTTTATTTAGAGTAGAAGAATATATCGGTAACCTTAGAACTTCGCCTGAATCTGCTGTGAATAAACAACCAAATGTAATAAAAAATTTAAGATATGGTGGAACAGCACCTGTTGGGGCATGGGGTGGTCTTACATGGAATACTCCTCCTTATTTTGGATCAAGTTGGACGACACACCAGGCTGGAAATCATTTTTTAGCAGGGTATGAACCAAGATTTAGCGCTACACAGACAGGACCCGTTTTCCTCGGTAGTTCCAATACAGTCAGGGAATACTTAAAGGTAGGTATGAATGTAGAATTTGAAAATCTATATTTAACCCCAAGAAGATGTAATGTTCCAGCGGTCCAGTATGGTAACTACCATGGTCCAAAAAATGCGGGAGTATTATGTAGTGGGTATTGGCCAGGTTGGAAAGGTAATATGGTGGCAAAAAATATTTATTGGGAAATGTTTGATCCATCATTTAATAATATGTCTATGAATAAATTATTTGGTGAATTCTTTGGAGGAGCACATGAAGAATGGAACACATCGCGAGAATACTTTTCAAAATACACAATTGAAAATATAATTGCGGATTGGCAACGTCCTTCAAATTACGTCAGTAGTTATTCAGGAAAACAATATAATATATTGGGAAAACGAGCGCAAGGGGGATATATGTTTTGGGGTTCATTAGGTCATAAGCAAGACCTGGACGCCTGGACGCCTGAAAGAATCATAAAGAATAATTATGCGATTAATGGATTAGGTGAAGTTATTACAGCAAAAAGCTGTGGGGGCGGTAATGCTGGTTCTGAGTTCGAAAAAGCACCCGGTTTAACAGCACATACTTATCTGGATGAGGATGTAAATTGGGAAATCCATGATGGAGTAAGCTTGATTCCAGGTTTTATAACATCACCTTGGACTTCAAATTATACAGATATATCTAATTCTACAAATTTGCCAACTATGGATATTACATCAGTAGGTGGTGCTTGGTGGGGATTAACAGATATTCATATTAATTTCACTGATAAATCTGGATTTGATTTAACACCATTTTTGACTGGTTTAAATGACGCAACATCCCACGTGAAAGCTTATATGAATATAGCTGCTCGGGTAGATAAAGCGAGATATGTTTTAATGGAATTTATATCAACAACTAATAATTCATCACATGGAACAATAACAGTAAGACCTATTAAGGTAAATGGAGGTTCATTTGGAAATACAGCAGATATATTTTTAAATGGAGAAGAATGTGTAATAGAATTTACAAGAACAGGAGATAGAGGAAGTCAAGGTTACACAGGTTTCCAGGGATTTACGGGATTCCAAGGATTTAGAGGTGATGATGCAGATTTTCAAAATATAACAGCATCAAAAACAGATTTGAGAACAATAGGAGGAACATATATTGCAAATTCAGGAGCAATAAAAATATATACTGCAAAGGAAATAATAGAAGGAGGTCAGCCTGTTTGTTTAGATGTAGATGTAACAACAAATAAAATAACAGTAAAAGGATGTGATTCAACAACAACAGGATATGAAATAGTAGGAGTAGCAATTCAAAAGGCGTTACAAAATCAAGCATGTCAAGTGTTAGCTAATGGTTTTATAACAGCTCGTTGGTATGACCAAAGTACCGCAGGAACACCAGCAGTAGATGATATAATTTATTTGAGTGAAGATGATTATACAAGAGTAGATATATCAGGAACAACACGATTAGGATTTTTGACTTTATCAAATGTAGATAATAGTGGAGCATTTGTTAGATTACTTGATTTCTCTGTAACTGATGCGGCAGCTCAAGGAGCTCGTGGATTCCAAGGTGCTGCTGGTTATACTGGATTCCAGGGATTTACTGGTTTTCAGGGTAGAACATTATCTTGGTGGCATAATTATGTATTCAATTATGATATAGCAACAACAGGAACTCCAGCGACTGGTAAATCACAAAGAGTATTAACACAAGATTTAGGTCCATTTGAAATAACTCAAGCAAATAGAACAGATTTCAACTTAGAAGTATTAGCAAATTTAGGTGTTTTAAGAAAGGAACTAAATACACCTCAATTAGGATATACGACATACACTTTGCTTAGAGATATTTCTATGAATTGTGAAATAAATGGATGGAGAAATATGGCTGATATAAACAACAGCAACTATGAGGAATACCCAAGTTCTTCTAACAGGCTAAATTGGGCGAATTATGATATTACATATTACAATTATTTACAACTTGAAGATGGTTATATTTTTGATGGTAATGGATATGAAATTAAAATGGACCATTCTATTTTATGGAATGATGCGACTGGTAATCATTGGGATGCATATGAATATTATGGATGGAATGCTTTAAGCGCAAAGACTCAATGGGGACAGAGAGGACCATTTAGACTAACAAACTACTGGAGAAGTCCATTCTCCGACGGCAAACCGCAGCTTTACAAAATGAATACAATTAAAAATTTAAAACTAACAGGAACGGCGCCAGTAGGTAATGGTCAAAGTGCTCTGTTTTGGCAACAGAGTCATACAAATAGTGATACTTATTATAGCGACTCTACTAGTAGCGATGGCATCACTCCTAAATCATCGGGAGACGCAACGTACGGTAGTTTTGGAGTAATTTTGGAGAATTTATATATAGATAGAACAAGAATACTATCAACACACTATGATTTTGCAAGTCAAGTATTTACCTGCTCCCGTGGGGATAGTTCTAATTATTGGAATGCTAAAAATATTTATGTAGTAAAGAGATTTAGGATTAGTAATCCATTTTTATGTGGAAAACATGAAATGGATATAAGGGCGAAAGGTCAATCGAACCGGGACGCAGCTTCTTATATTTTTGAAAATATAGTATTTGATCAAAGTGGAAATAATAGTAGCAAATTTTCCGAAACGGGCGTACAATCTCCACACGATTACGGAGATTATGATTCTAATAGTGGACTTAATGGTGGATATTTTGGAAGGGAAATAGGTAAAAATGATTCGTATTCGTGGAATGATGGTAATGGAAACACACTAACAGGAGATAATATGATGTGGAAAAATTGTTATGCTATTGACCCAAGTGGAAATGTAATAACAGATAGGAGAAGATTATTTAATGTGGGTGTGCATGGCGGTCACGCCAGACCACAAGGAACCGAAGATAACAGTACATACGGTATATTTGCAGGTATAAACTTTTTCGAACATAATACTCAGCAGTTATATGGATTTAATGACTGGTTAGGATATGTATCATTAGCAGGTCCTACAAGACCCAGTTTATTGAAAAATTTAGCATGGCAAAATGTATCAGGAATTTTAGTAAGTTATACAGATGCTAATGGTCATAATGTAAAGCCTTATTTAGATGATTTAGATAGTGGAACATCTTCAGTAAAAGCTCATATAACAGTATCCAATGAAACAAATAAAGCAGAATATGTTACATTTAATTTGGTTGATATTTCAAATGTTAATAATAATTACGCTGAATTAGTAGTTCAATCAATAAAAGCAAATGCTATTGGGTCAAAACCTTTTGCTAATGGAACAAGTATAGGTTTTGAATTCACAAGATCAGGTGAAAAAGGTCAAAAAGGAGCACAAGGATTTACAGGATTTCAGGGATTCCAAGGATTTAAAGGAGTTCAGGGATTTACAGGATATCAAGGACGGTCATTATCTTGGTGGCATAATTATGTATATAGTTATGATACAACAACAACTGGAACACCTGCAACGGGTAAAGCACAAAGATTATTAGATACAGTAGGGGGTCCTTATGATATAAGTGAAAGTAATAAAACAGATTTTAATTTAGCAGTATTAGTAAATTTAGGTGTAGTTAAGAAACAAACTGATACACCAGAATTAGGATATACAACATATACACTACTTAGAGACATTTCTATGAATTGTGAAATATCAGGTTGGGAAAATTACTCAGGTCAAGTTAAAACTTGGTGGAAACCTTATGATTTTACATATACTAATAATATAGTATTGTATCCCGCAGATATATTTGATGGAAATGGTCACGAAATAAAAATGGATCATTCCATTTCAATGGGTGCTCTGCTTAATGATGACCAAAGATGGTTCGGTCAAGCAGGACCTTTTCAAGTAGTATCTCGTCCCGGGCTGAACAGCGGGACGAGGGGGATACCAGTAACTATTAAAAATGTGAAAATTACAGGAACAGCCCCATTAGGTATGGGTCAATGTAGTTGGGCTTGGGAAAGCAACAAAGGAAGTCCAGGTTATTATAATTTCAGTGAAAGTCCTTATGCCCCAGAGGGCGAGACATCAAGTAGGTATACTTATAATCGTGGAAATGATGTTATATTAGAAAATATGTATATTGATAGAACAAGAATTATTGCAAATTATGTAAACGCAGTGTTAATACCTGGTAGGGAGAGGGGGCGGTTGCCAGGTTCTACTTTAGAAGCAAAAAATATATACTGTGTAAATAAATATCCATATTCGTGTATTGGTCTTGCTGCACCTGCCAGTGAGGGACCTTCGCTGTATAATAATGACCCAACACGTAACATTAAATACAAGTTAGAAAATATAGTATGGGATATGAGTGGAAATATTCCAGCAGCTGACGAAGGATATGATTATGGTGGTTATATTTCTGGTGGTTCAATAGGATTTTTAGGAAACTACTTCGCTACGGCAGCCGCCGAGTTAAATACATACTACGAAGCAAATAAAGAATCAATAATAGTAAAAAATGTCTATGCGATTGATGTAAGTGGAAATATTAGGACCAGTAGAAGAGATTTATATGGTAATGCTTATATTGGATTTGCTGAAGTAGGTGATGTGATTGCACCCAAAAATACTTTAATAGCAATACCAGGTGTAAATTTCTTTGAGCATGATGGAACAACATTGGTAGGATTTGATGATTGGGAAAATTACACCAGTGTTGCTGGTCCAACACGACCAAATTTGATAGATAATTTGGGTTGGCAAAACGTAAAAGGTTTATTACTTAGTTATACAGATTCACTTTCTCAAAATACTAAGTCTTATTTTGATGATTTGAAACTGGGCACTTCAAGTGTAAAAGGACACTTAACAGTATCAAATGAAGCAGATAAAGGAGAATTTGTAACATTTAATGTAACTGATATTTCCAATATAAACAATAGTTATGTTGAATTAGTAGTCCAAACATTAAATTCTAATATTGTAAATGGAAAACCATTTGCCAATGGAGCAAATATAGGATTTGAATTTACAAGAGAAGGTGAAAAGGGTCAAAAGGGAGCACAAGGATATCAAGGATACACCGGTTTCCAAGGATTTACTGGTTCCCAGGGATTTACTGGTTATCAAGGAAACACAGTTTCTTGGTGGAATGCTTATAAAACAAGATATAGTGCAGCTTCAGGTACAACACCTGCTTCACAAACATTTAAATTTAGTGTAATGGGTGCTTATTCTATTAAAGAAGGAAATTTTGGAGATATAAATTTAGATGTTCTTGTTACAAAAGGTGTAATTAGAAAAGAAACTAATACACCATCTACTGGTTATACTACTTACACACTTTTAAGAGATATAAATATAGATTGTAGTAAAAATGGTTGGGATGATTATTTAAATAATCCCACATGGACGGTTGAATCAGCTAGTCATCACGTAAATTATTCCAAAAAATGGCACTGGATAAAACATTATAACATAACATATACTCATCATTTTACTTTAACTGAAGGTGATATTTTTGATGGTAATGGCTTTAAAATCAGATTAAATCATCTTGTTGGTTTTAATTTTGATACAGGTGTTTTTGATGTTTTATCCACAGATACAACTTCAACTAAACCAAACGCAGTGCTTTGGCCAGGTAATGGAGCTTCCTCAGCCGAAGAACAACAAGCATTTCATCAAAACGGTCTTTTTAGATTAACTGAATACAGTCAAGATGAAATTTTAAACAAAAAACAAATTACAATTAAAAATGTAGATTATGGTGGAACAGCATTTGTTGGTTACGGATACAATGGATTTTTCTGGAATCAAGATTTAGCACAATTTTCTAGTAATCAACATGGAAGTTATAATAGTGGAAATAATAGATTAGCACATTATGAACAGTATGCTTACCGTGACCCAGGTAGAAATTTTGGCGTAAATGTAAAATTAGAAAATATTATATACAGCCGTTCCAGAGGTTGGCAGCAGGGATCATCTTTAATTCCTCAAAGTTTCCCTGGTCCTCGTGGAGTATTAGAGGTAGAAAATGTATATATGAAAATGAGAGACCCCTTATACAATATGGGAACAAGTAGCACTCAAAAATATGTTCTTCATGGTATAACAGGGAGATATCTGGGAGTAGGAGACGCATTTGCCACGACCTGGAGTTATGATCCATCAAAGGTTAAATTTAAAAATATTATACTTGACTACAGGAATTCACCAGGTGGTAAACAAAATCATTTCTGGGAATCAGGTGGTCATCAGTCAACTGGATGGTTGATGGACGGTTATCGTACAGGTTATCAATCATCAACAGCAATAGACTTTGAAGATTGTTATGCTATTGATTATAATGGACGTTATTTAGTCGGTTGGACTGGTGCCAGTAGTTGGAATTATTACTCAAGTAGAGGTCCTTATCTGGACGGCAATACGTATGAGGTAGGAGGACATGCATATGATAGTCGTGATACAGGTAATGTAAATTGGAATAGTATTTTGACAGGAGGCATTTGGAAAAATGACAATGAAGCTCAAACCGTAGGTAATGCCTGGTACTATCAGGTTGGTGATTATGGTACTCTTCAAAGTCCAAACTATTTTACCCCGTATATTGTCTCTGGTGGATTTAACAGCGCAAAATGGACTAATGGATTTACAACACCAAGTTCAGTTCCAGAATTAGCAGTTGATTCATCAGCATTAGGTGTAGGAAAAGTTTATTTACATTATACTGATTCTGAAAATCAAGATATGAAACAATATATAACTGATATTAGTAATGGAACATCAGCCATTAAAGCTTATATGCAGATTGCTCAAGAAACAAATAAATCTAAATTTGTTCTATTTTCATTTAAAAGTATGACAGACCATACAACTTACGTGGAAATAGATGTGACTGCTCTAACAAGTGGATTTAGTAGTAATTCTATGTTTAGTGATAGTACATCTTGTATTGTTGAATTTACTAAGATGGGAGATAGAGGTAGTCAAGGTTATCAAGGATATACTGGATTTCAAGGATTCCAGGGAATGCAAGGATTCACAGGTTTCCAAGGCATAGACGGTGAATTAGTTAGTTGGTATAATACATATAAATACAAATTTGATAGCACGACTAATACTGTTCCAAACTCATATTCTTTTAAATTAGCTGAAAGACTTCAAGAAGGAGTTTATATTATTGATATTTCAAATGCTGGAACTACAAGTGGTGACGCAGGTAAATTAGCTGAAGCAGCAAAAATTAATCTGGATGAACTAGTTACTGCTGGAGTTATTACAAAGACTACTGTAAGTGTTACATCTTACGGCACCACTGATGATTACACTACTTATAAATTAACAAGAAATCTAACCATTGAAATGGGAAATGACCCTTATGATTATTTGGAAAATAATTGTTTTGTTTTAGATAAAGGAGAAGCATTTGATGGCAATGGTTATACAATTACAATTAATAATAGTATTGGATTAAATGCCGATGGAACTTGTATAACATTAGATGAAAATACAACATACTTAGGTAAGGGTCAATCTGGGTTATTTAGACTTCAAAGATGGAAAAATAAAGGATATTTTTCGGGAAACGTTGGTGGCGGTGGCGATTGGGATAATTATTATACTAATCGGAATAATCTTAGAGGAAAACATGTAGCGAAATTATTTAAACAAGCCCAAACGATTAAAAATTTCAAATATGTGGGAACAGCGGCTATAAAAACTCATACTTGGTCGCAAGCCAACGCAGCTGCGTCTGCGGCTGGTAAATCCTTCCACTCAAGAGAGGTATTAGGTTCAGCGTTAATTCAAAAGAAAATTTACCCACTGTTTACAAGCATGGGTGTAGGGAATATGGATTACTCCCCGTCGGACTTGGATATTTTCCATGGTGGCTATTCTACTGAAACGGATAATGATTATAATAGAGGAACATTAGCGCTTAAAGTTTCAAATATTTTCTCTGATAGAACAAGAACATTACAGTATGAACATTATGGTGCTTCTTTATCTACTGATTGGGAAAATACTCAAGATACATTCAGCAGAGATCCCCAAATTATTTATAATAGTTTTACACATAATCCTGGAGTTATTGTTCCTCATTTTGAACCAGATATGTGGGGTATTTTGGATATTTCTGGTATAGCTATTAAATTTAAACCATATAAATATAGAACTATCAGTTCAATAACAGGGAATTTTATAAATCAAGCAACATATACTGCTGAGGCTGGTCAATATAGAACAGGAGGGTGGTCGTACTCGCCATACTATAATACCTATAACTTTAATTTTACGTCGGGGAATGAGAGGAAGCAGAGATTTTACCCGGCTATGTGTAGATTTACAAGTCTTTATATTGATGCACGTGATAAAATAGAACATGCGTGTTATTCTTTATCAGGACCAATTTCAAAAAAATTATATGCTACAGCAGATGAATATACACGCACTGGGATAAGTACAGATAATCTTTATCATTCGCCTTTGTTTGGTATGTATCATATGAGAGCATATGTTTTTGTGGCAGGGTCAAATAGTTGGTCTGAACGCTACTATTATTATGATAACTCAACTGGGAAGGGCTCTGAATGGACTGTTCTCCCAGATGGTTCCTCCCCTGATTGGAAGGGGAGTGGGAACCCGACGGCCGGACATAATCCTTACACCGCCGACACCAACAACAGCAGCAGCAACGCCTCCACTGGTAAATATATGAATACTCGTGTCGCGGATGTTCTTATAAAAGCACCCGAAGATTTATCTGGAAATACAGGTTGGGTAAAAGCATATGATGGTCGTGGGGGCTCTTACGGATACCTTTCTGCTGAACAGCAAGCAAGTGGTATTTATATATCGAAATTAATTTTTAATACTGATTTACCATACTATACCAGGATGACATATGGAAGCAATCAACCATATGGTTTCAAGAACAATAATGGAACACCTGTACTTCAAGATACTTCATTTGGTTTGGGCGTCGGTGCGATTTCTGGGTATATAAGTCACTGGGGTAACTTCGTATCACAATTCAGACGATGGGTAGATAATGGTTCCTTAGCAACCCCTCAATATACTTATATGACAAATAGTGATGGGGCTTTTTGGAGTGCTGCTGGATTTTCTTCTTGGAGTGATTATAATAAAAGAACTCAAGATGGGAATCAAAGTAGGTGGCTTGGAAGTGATACAACGGATATTATGGACATTGATATTTCATTTAATAAACCAGAAACAGCATTAACTCTACAGAATACACCATTTATTTTTGTTGACAATAGTTCTAATGTGAATGAAATTCCTTCAAATGAATTTTTTAAGAAAATCTCTGAAGGCACATCTATGATTAAGGGATTGTTGAGTATTATAAGTGAAGATCAAACAGGATATTCTATTTACAAACTTTCTTCATTTACACAAATGGATGGTTATTTTAAATTAGGAGTTACATATTTGACTGATACTTCGGGAAATAATTTATCCTTCACAAATAATGAAAATTGTAAATTACAATTAGTTCAAACAGGAGATAGAGGTTCTCAAGGTTTCCAAGGATTTCAGGGTTTCCAAGGATACACAGGTTTCCAAGGTTTCACAGGGTTCCAAGGATTTACTGGTTTCCAAGGATTTACTGGTTTCCAAGGATTTACTGGTTTCCAAGGATTCCAAGGATATCAGGGAGATACTGTAGATTGGTGGAATAGTTATGAATCTACTTTTTCATCTACTATTGGTGGTGTTCCAGCAGATAAAACGTTTAGATATGATGAAATTGGACCATATGTGATAAATATAGATTTAGCAGAAAATCCTTTCCAAGAAGCCAAAAAAATAAACTTAGAGTATTTAGTTACAGAATCAGTTATTTTAAAAAATGGAAATAATTATGAATTAGCCAGAGATTTACTTATTGAAATAGGAAATGATGAAAATGATTACTTGTATGATAACTATTTTGATATGACAGGTGGTGGTATTTTTGATGGTTGTGGAAATTCAATAACAATAAATCAAAGTTATGGTATGGTTAATGGAGTTGAGGTAAATCCAGCAACATTATCAAATACAAGGTGTGTTGGTCAAAGTCCCTTATTCCTAATAAGGACAGGGAGCGGCTCAACCAACATATCGACTAATACTATTAAGAATCTGGGTTGGCATGGAACAGCCCCAGTTGGAGTAATTTATAACAGAGGAAGCTCAGATTCTACTTGGGTATATCATTATAATAGTCTTATTAAAGGAGATAACGATGGCAAAGCAAGATTCACTTCGAGTTACAACGATACAAAATGGTGCAAGGTTGTATTTGAAAATATTTACTTTACAAGAACCAGAACCTTATATTATCAAACCATTGCGAATATTCCAACATTAAATTATCAGTACCCGATGTCGCCAGGCGATTGGAATAAGAACAAAATGGTTGCTTTTGCTCCAGATCACTTTCCAGGAGGAAAACCGGATGGACACGGAGGGACAGGAAACACCAATTATGCTCAAACCGTCGCCTCGTTAATTGTAAAGAACTGTGTAATGAAGAGAACCTATGATTATAATATCTCAAGATTAATTGGTGACGAAATCGGCACGGACGGGGGGGCCACAGAACAATATATTGGTTGGTCACAAGCTTCACAAAATGTGTGGAGACGAACATTTTGGCTTCCAACAATAGGAATTATAAATAATTTTGTTAATACACAAAACAAACCACAATATAAACAAAATCAGGATGGTTCTTTATCAACAGATTACAATATGAAAATTGTGGAAGGGTGGAGCAAAACCAACAACCTGTCTATGAATTCATTAAACCATCTGGGGCAATCTATGGCGACCTTTACTTGGTCTCCAACATATGCTAATAATTTTATATTAGTTTCCAATCAAAATGGTGTGTTTGAACCAGCAACTATTGCATCGGGAGATTTTGGTACAAATCAATCAGTAGGTTATCCACATGATGGTGCTGGGGCAAATGTTTGGAATAGTTCTATTTGGAGTTATGATATATCACAAAATTTAGGAGGAGACCCTGTAGTTTATCAACCAGATTGGTCAAATAATATCTTAGTTGATATTAATTTAGTTGGACAAGGAGTATTACTTAATCCTAATACATCAATTGTTTCAAATTATCTAATAGATTATACTGATTATAATAACAAAAATATTAAGGAATGGCTTACCACTATTACCGAAGAAACAACAGGATTAGCAGGATATATTCATATAGTAGATATTAATAATACTGATAATTTTGCTGTTTATACATTAGATAGTCACACACCTGTGACAAATGATTATGGTAATATAGGTGTTACGTTTATAAAATCTAGTGATCCAACAGGATACAGTTTAACAGATAATAAAAGATATAGACTTCAACTTGTTTCAGCTGGTTCTCGTGGTTCTCAAGGACATCAAGGACATCAAGGTTATCAGGGATTTACAGGGTTCCAAGGATATACAGGATTCCAAGGTTGGCAAGGATTCACCGGTTACACAGGTTTTCAGGGATTCACAGGTTACACTGGATTCCAAGGATTTCAGGGATACACCGGTTACACGGGGTTCCAAGGATTTACTGGATTTCAAGGATATCAGGGAAATGATGGTTCTTTTGGAGGTGCTTCATTTGATTACACCTATGGTAGCGAAGGTCATTCAACAACAGCGACAAATGTTACATTAACACATTCTACTCAAAAGGATTCTTCGGGTGTATTTGTTTGGAACACAGATGATAATTTAAATAATATTGATAATTTTATGAATACAATTAAAAGTGTAACATCAACCCCGAAAGGATTTGTTAGAATATCGGATAAGAATGACATAGGTAAATTTTTATTATTTCAAATAACAGATTTATCTAAAAATGAAACATCATATTGGACATTAAATACAACAAATCAAGCTTTCTCGTCGGATTCTCCATTTACAGCAGCTGATGATATATTGGTAAGTTTTACATTGAATGGTAATAGAGGAGATAAGGGTGAAAAAGGAGAAGCTGGTTCTGCGGGAGCGGATGGTGTATCAGGAATAGCTGGAGCCAAAGGAGAAAAAGGAGCACCAAATGGTCCTCAAGGATACACAGGTTATACAGGTTTCCAAGGATTCCAAGGGGTAGCAGGTGCGGGATTCCAAGGAGCAACGGGTTTTACAGGATTCCAAGGATTTACTGGAGCTCAAGGATTCACGGGTAGAGGATTCCAAGGACCAACAGGATATACAGGATTCCAAGGATTTACAGGAGCTCAAGGATTTACAGGTAGAGGATTCCAAGGATCAACCGGATATACTGGATTCCAAGGATTCACAGGATTTCAAGGATTTACTGGATTCCGAGGCTTTACAGGTTACACAGGATTCCAAGGATTTCAGGGATACACGGGTTACACAGGATTTCAAGGATTTACTGGATTCCGAGGCTTTACAGGTTACACAGGATTCCAAGGATTTCAGGGATACACGGGTTACACAGGATTTCAAGGATTTACTGGATTCCAAGGCTTTACAGGTTACACAGGATTCCAAGGATTTCAGGGATATACGGGTTACACAGGATTCCAAGGATTTACTGGATACACAGGATTCCAAGGATTTACTGGATACACAGGATTCCAAGGATTTACTGGATACACGGGATTCCAAGGATTCACTGGCTATCAAGGAATTGCGGGTGGTCCTATGACATTTAATTTTTCATTTGATTCTTCTATTGCAGGTAATAGTGTAAGTGACGGATATATTAAGTTGAATGATGGAAGTAGTAATAATAGTCAAAAAGTAAGCTCAACAATATATGTATCAACAACAACAGCAGATAATGTAGAAGTAAAAACAATTTATGATAGTATTGTTGGTAGAAATGGTTTTGCTCGTATAACAAAGTCAAATGATATTACAAAATATCTACTTTTTTCGTTTTCAAGTGTAAGCGTTGATACAGAAAAAATTACAATAACATCAATAAATATTGGTTCATCGTCAGGAAATCCATTTTCTGGTAATGATAACTTAGTATTAAGTATTGATTTAAATGGAGAAAAGGGAAGTCAAGGATTTACAGGATTTACAGGATTCCAAGGTTTTACTGGAGCACAAGGATTTACAGGATTCCAGGGATTCCAGGGATTTACAGGTTATACAGGTTTCCAGGGATTTACTGGAGCACAAGGATTTACAGGATTCCAGGGATTCCAGGGATTTACAGGTTATACAGGTTTTCAGGGATTTACAGGATTCCAAGGAAGAGATGGAGCAGGATTGACAATAAATAGAGACCAGCAAATATTAGAAATTGTATCTGGTGTATGTGATGGTAGATCAATAAATGCAGTTAGTGGAAATTATTCCTTATCTAATGTTAATGCCGTTCAAGAAATAGGACCAAGTTCATTACCAAGTTATAATTGGTTAGAATCATGGTATAATATAGATAGTTATTTCTATGATATTAATGGAAGTTCTATAAATTATACCCCTCCATCAGGAACAAGACAAGTAATTTATACATTTACATTTAATGTAAATGAACATAGTAATAATGGTTCAGGTGGTTTATGGTTTAGATTCTTTGTAGGAGATGATGAAGTAGAATGTTTGAGAAGAAATACATCTAATTACAGTTGGGGTTCAAATGTGATAACGCTGAAATACGTATTAGATATTGACAGTAGCTTTGCTGAAACAGATATTTCAAATGCAAAGATTAAAACTTGGACAAGTAGTAAAACATTGAAGTTAGATGTTGCGGTATATTTAAATAAAATGGTTTTCCATACAGCAAATTGGAATGATGATGCAACAGTATTATCAAAGCCAACTATAAAGATAGAAGCAATTGGTTCAACAAATGTAGCATTACAAGGTGAAAAGGGTGTTCCAGGAGGGGCAGGAGCTCAAGGTGCGCAAGGAAGTGTAGGTTCAGGAGAAAAGGGAGCTCAAGGATTTACTGGAATGCAAGGATATACAGGCTTCCAAGGAGTCCAGGGATTGAGAGGAGGTTATAATTCACGAAATTATAAATATGGGGGTGTTGGTTTAGGTTCGGTATCAACAAAAGAAATTAAAACGAGTGATGCTTGGACAGGAGCAACAAGTGCTGTTTATATTCATCATAATGATACATTTGGAGATGTAACTGGATGGTTAGATAGCATTCTTCAAGTAGGTTCAGTTGGTAATTACGGAACATTATATCTATCAAAAGACCAATCTCCATCTGTTTATCTGTTATTAACAGTGACAGCGGTTACTAATAATGGAACTTATAGGACAATAGATGTAACACAGATAGGTCAAGGAGCAACAAATCCTTCAATAGGTGATAATATATTGGTAACATTTTATCCAGCTGGAAGTGTTGGACCTGCAGGAAGTGCGGGTGTTAGAGGATTTACAGGATTCCAGGGATTTACTGGAGCTCAGGGATTTACTGGATTCCAGGGTGAAGCAGGAGTATTAGGAAGTAAAGGACAAAAGGGTGAAGCAAACGGTCCTCAAGGATTTACTGGTTACACAGGATTCCAGGGATTCACAGGAGCTCAAGGATTTACAGGTTCAGGAGAAAAGGGAGCTCAAGGATTTACTGGTTATACAGGTTTCCAGGGATTCACAGGATTCCAAGGAAGTGTAGGTTCAGGAGAAAAGGGAGCTCAAGGATTTACTGGTTATACAGGTTTC
>Ga0222718_10000277_pt1 | contig 56370 bp, 45 predicted proteins | sample C33_27DmetaG_FD_165045 | JGI IMG/M metagenome (GOLD analysis project Ga0222718, IMG submission 165045) | Estuarine water microbial communities from San Francisco Bay, California, United States - C33_27D | ecosystem: Environmental > Aquatic > Marine > Unclassified | place: USA: California... | reverse complement strand
CTTAGTATCCGCTGAGAATTATCGTTTCTTTAGACAACGGGCTTTTGCGACTTGGGAAGAGGCAGCGGCGATATAGTAGTTGGAAATAGCGGCTTTTCTCGATTCTAGTAGTTAACTTGTCAATACCGAAGATCGAAATCCACACCCAGCACAAGCTAACGAAGCAATGAGTTGACTTTTGGCCGGACTCAAAATACTGTATATGTATACAGTATAAAAATACCTCCATATCATGACCCAAAATCACCCCATACCACTCGACCCTGCTTCTCAGGCAGCGGCAGGCGCGACTCTTAACCATGCCGTCTCAGATGGAGAAGCTACCGTTAACTCGGTTGCTGTGCAGACATATGCCGAGCTGCACTGCATCTCCAATTTCACTTTCCTGCGTGGCGCCTCCTTTCCGGAAGAGTTAGTGGATAGAGCAGACTCCTTGGGGTACAGCGCTATTGCGATTACCGATGAATGTTCGCTGTCGGGTGTGGTTAAGGCGCATATGGCTGCGAAGGAACGGCGCATTAAATTAATCGTCGGAAGCGAGTTCGTCTTGCGCGATACGCTAGTCGATGTTGCCGATGAGGGGAGAACCAGCGATATAGGTTACGAATTGCGAATCATATTGCTAGCAGCTAATCGCAAGGGCTATGGCGAACTGAGCCACCTAATAACGTGTGCGCGCAGACGAGCAAAGAAGGGCGAGTATCGAATCGATAGAAAATTGTTAGCGGATAATTTTCCCAGCGACTGCATGTTGCTGTGGGTTCCTGAACTTAAACATCCAGACGCCTGTATCGAATCACAGGCCAGCTATTTGCGGGCTCTATCATCAGACAAGTTATGGATCGCCGCTGAGCTACTTCTAAGGGGCGACGATCGTGTAAGGTTGGGTCGCCTGCAGAAGTTGGGGGAGCGCTTCGCCATCCCTCTTTGCGCCGCAGGGGGTGTCTATATGCATGAGGCCGAGCGTCGCATCGTGCAAGACACGCTCACAGCAATACGTTTAGTTAAGCCCCTGGCAGAAATTGGCTTTGCGGCGGAGCCAAACTCGCAGAGGCATCTGCGCCCTATAGAAAAATTACGGAAGCTATTCCCGGCAAAGTTACTCGAAGAGACGCTCGCTATAGCCAATCGCTGTGATTTCTCTCTGGATGAACTTAGCTATGAATACCCCAGTGAACTTGTACCGCAGGGGTATACCGCACATAGCTGGCTTTGGCAGCTAACCAGAGAGGGTATTAAGCGGCGCTGGCCGCAAGGAATCTCAGAAAAAAATAAAAAAACAATCGAACACGAAATGAGACTAATTAAGGAATTAGCTTACGAACATTTTTTCCTGACGGTGCATGAGATTGTCTGTTTCGCAAACAGTAAAAATATCTATTGTCAGGGGCGTGGTTCTGCCGCTAACTCTGCAGTTTGCTATTGTCTTGGCATAACCGAGGTCAGCCCCGATCACGCACAGCTTCTCTTTGAGAGGTTTCTCTCTACCGAACGCAAGGAGCCGCCGGATATAGACGTCGATTTTGAGAACAGTCGGCGCGAAGAAGTTATCCAGCATATCTATGAAAAATATGGGCGTCATCGTACGGCAATAGCGGCGACCGTTATTACCTATCGTTCGCGCAGTGTCATACGCGATGTAGGTAAGGCGCTGGGTCTCGAAGAAGAGCTGATAAATCGTCTGGCCAAGTCTATCTACTGGTGGGGTAGTGACCTGGAGGAACAGTTGTCCGATTCTGGCGTCGATTACAGCGATCCAAAAATTAAAACATTGCTATATCTTGCACAGTCCCTGATGGGCTTCCCCAGGTATCTGTCACAGCATGTAGGAGGTTTCGTGATTAGCCAGGGCTCGCTATCCCATCTGGTGCCTATCGAGAATGCGGCCATGGCTGGCCGAACTATCATTCAGTGGGATAAAGACGATCTGGAGTCTCTTGGCCTGCTTAAAGTCGATGTGCTTGCGCTAGGTATGTTAAGCGCGATTCATAAGGCGATCGATCTGGTTAATAGTTATAGCAGCGAAGAGATTGGCATGGACAAGATCTCTCAGGAAGAAGACGCAGCTGTCTATGACATGATCTGTGAAGCCGATACGGTAGGGGTTTTTCAGATCGAGTCCAGAGCCCAGATGAGCATGTTGCCCAGGCTAAAGCCTCGTAACTATTATGATCTGGTAATTCAAATAGCGATCGTCAGGCCGGGCCCCATACAGGGCGATATGGTGCACCCTTATCTGGAGCGGCGTAAGAACCCTCGCAAGATAAAATACGAAAGCGAGGCGATAAGAGAGACGCTAGAGCGGACACTGGGGGTGCCCATCTTTCAGGAGCAGATCATGAGGCTCGCCATGGTGGCGGCCGGATTCACAGCCGGCGAAGCCGACCAGTTGCGTCGAGCCATGGCGGCCTGGAAGAAGAAGGGAGGTCTTGAGGTATTTCGCGATAGATTAATCTCTGGCATGAGTGCCCGTGGCTATAGCGAAGAGTTCGCCCTGCGCATCTATAGCCAAATTAAAGGATTCGGAGACTACGGTTTCCCCGAGTCGCACTCCGCTAGCTTTGCACTGATAACCTATGTCTCCTGTTGGCTGAAGTATCACCACGGCGCCGCATTCTGCTGTGCCCTGCTCAATAGTCAGCCCATGGGTTTCTATCTTCCCGCACAACTAATACAAGATGCCGTGCGTCATGGCATTACGATTCACCCTGTCGATGTGAATGAGAGTAGCTATAACTCGACTCTAGAGTTCGCCAAACATAAGCCTACGCAGCCCGCTCTGCGTCTGGGTTTCAGTCTGGTGAAGGGGTTGTCTGAAGCTGGGGCCGAAGCGATAAGTCTGGCACGCGACTCGGGGCGATTCGTATCGGTGCAAGACTTACTTACCAGAACGGCATTGAACAAGAAAGACATAGAGAGTCTTGCTGCCGCCGACGCGCTGAAAAAGCTAAGTGGAGACAGGCATCGAGCCTTCTGGATGGTCGCGGGAGCCGACAAGCCGCTATCTTTTTCGGATGGGCAGGGGCTTGCTATCGAAGACAGCGAATTCGGAATAGATGTCTTGCTGCCGGTGCCCTCCGAGGCAAATAATATAATGGCTGACTATGGGAGTACGGGGCTTAGCCTGCGCAGACATCCGGTTGCCTTGCTGCGGCCGCATCTCGATCTCTATGGCGTAGAGCGGGCCAGTGGTCTGCGAAGCAGAAGTAATGAGAGCATCATTAAGGTGGTAGGCATTGTCACTAGTCGTCAACGACCACAGACGGCCGCAGGGGTTACCTTTCTAACCCTGGAAGACGAGAGCGGGTTCGTTAACGTAGTCGTCTGGCCGAAATTAGGAGAGAAGCAGCGTCCGATTGTAAGACAGGCAGTGTTGATAGGCGTCGTAGGTCATGTTCAAAGCATTGATGACGTTACTCATCTTATCGCAAGACAGCTAGTCGATCTCAGTCACTGGTTGGGTGCAATGAACTTACCTTCACGAAACTTTACCTAGTGTGAAGCACTATTAAATATCGAAGAAAAGCATTTCAAGATTTAACACAAGCTTAGGCTGCGGCCGCCAGTTTTCATCACGGGATACAATTAACTGCGGAATCACTTCAAGGAATAGCCACTGATCACGAATCGCTCGCCGGTATTGTGTGCCCACATAATAGTCGCTGATTCTTATGTTGGGTTTGTTGATGCCTAATATGCCGAGCTCATAACTCAAAGTCTCGAATTGCCCGAGAGAGTTATGTAGGGCAATAGTCTGGCTGAACTCGGTTTAATTGCGGTCTTGCTGATATCTTACTTCCGAAGAAAACTGCAGTATTTTTGTCTCTTCGATCTTTCGATTGAAAGAGATGTCAGTATTGTAGCCCCAGCCCTGACTCTTGTAGTGCCAGATCTTCTGACGATAGCCGGCAGACCAGTCTTCATTCATTTGTTTTTCATATTGCGACTTAAAACGATAGAACGGATCGGCCTGAATCTTATCCCGCAGACCGATAGAATGATTCAGTTGCCAGGAGCCTCCAGATTTTTGCTGGTAACTGACGCCTCCTATCGATTCTGCCGAGGCCTCAACTCCCAATACTGTACCTTCCAGAGAATTGAGTTCTGCCGCATCGGATTCAAAGATCAACTTCCAGCGTTTCGAGGTTTGGGGCAGGTCTAGGCTGCCGTCGATCTTTAGGCGTGAGTGGTAGCCTTCGAATGAGGCGGCTTGCTGGTTAAGGCGGATACGTAAGTAGGTCTCGTTCGCGTTTTCTCCAATGTTCTCACCAGATAGCTAGGCGTCAAGATTACGTCCCAGGGCTGTCACGTTTCGGGAGACTTGATCTCTCCTCCCCTCCAGCCACTGCCAGGAACTGATCTGAGGCAGCACTTCGGGTTCGGCAGCTTCTATCGAATCATTGAAGGAAAAGGCAGTGGAAAGAACACAGAGGAGTATAGCGCTTCTACTACTAAGAGCTGATCCCCAGTGTAAATTTGCTATGTTAATGCTGCTTATTGATGTGTAGCCTGTGTCCCTCACTCAATAGCAGTCTGTAATAAACAAGGGCTCTAAGTATTAACGTAAATCATGGTATCGCAATTTAGGCTCCTGAGGTTATGCAAATATGCCATGCAAGTACCACTTTTTCACGCTGCCTTTCTCCTGATAGATCCATAGTCTGCTGCCGCTAGATTCTCTGGCGACGTAATAGTCTCGGCATACATCCGCTCCTGACCACCAGTGAGTCTCTATCCGTTCTGGTCCGCTTAGTATAGCGATAGGCTTGCGATAGAAGAGCCTGCCCTTGTTGATATGAAGCAGCACGGGATCTTGTAGCAGCCATAGAGGTCTCGGATTGTTAGAGACTTTCTTCACCTTGCCTATGCTGTTTCGCCGATTAGACTCATCGCTATAATCGAGTTGCGCACTGGCATGCTCTGGACAATGCTGCGCTACACTTCTAACAAATTTAATATGATTATTGCCAAGCCTGGCTTGCAGTTGTTCCATGAACTGAACAAGACTACTGTCATTTCGTCTAGAGAGTCTTGGCACGGCTTCCTTCAGTAGTGAATTACTCTCGGCAATAAAACTGTCGAACTTTATAACTTCTATCTTAATGGCAATAATCGGAGCGGGAATAGACAGTTGGCTAAAATGAGTTTCTAGCAAAAGCATGAGGTGCTGTTGTGATCTGCTTGCCTGGCGTAAGCCGATACTAACGGCGGTGCTATCGCGTTTCTCATGCAGTAAAGAAAGAATCAGATGGCTGGTACTAAGATCTCGTCGCCGTAAGAAATCACAAAGTTGTGCTAACAGTTCATCGACTATCGGCAACACTCGATCGAGGTTTTCTAATTCATAGGGAAGATCATAAGAAGTAATGAATGCCGGAGGCGGGACATAGTTGCATGTCGGCTCGGGGGCCTTTCCTAGGGCCTTGTCTAGCTGGTCGACAAATTTGCTACCAAAGCGTTTGCGCACACCGTCACTTGGCAAGCGCCAGATGTCCCCCAAATAACGAACTCCCATATTATGGAGACGCCGTCCCTGCTCGCGGTCTAGGTGCAGAACATCAGTGGGGAGCTGGCCTAGTGCAGAGCGTAAATTTTCTTTCCGATAGACCAGAGCATTGTGCCCAGATCTGGCCAACAACAAGCTGCCGCTAATAGTAGGGCTGGCGGCATAGAGGAAATTATCATCTAAATCCCACTGCCGTAATTGTTCTTCAAGCAGTTTTTTTAGTTTTTGGTGAATCGTGTCGATGCCACCAAAGTATTTCAGGCCGCTACGAACCTCGCAGGCCAATGCCTGTGGGTGAAAGCTCACATTAGAGCTGACGCTTTGCATGTGGCCGGCTAACTGGTTTAAATATTTCTTCTGCTGTGATGGGGCCAGGTTCGTGAGCTGGGGGAGAAAGAGTGCATACCATAGCTTGTTGGGCCTGATACGCCTTGCCGGTGTTCTACGACTAGCCTTGTTTGCAGTGGGCCGGTTCGCCGTTACAGTGTTGGGACTGGCGGGCAGCTTGATGACCTGAGCACCAGATTCCCTCGCCAAAGAGGGCAGAGGGAGCTGTGCCTCGCTGTCTGGATCTTTCAAGAAATTGCTCCAAACGGGTCAGGCTTGTTGGTACAGATTAATGTTCGCACTGAGAGAGCGGAAATTGCCTCTGGCCTTGATAACGGTTACCTCAGACTCGTTAAACCCTGCATTTTCGGAGTAAGAATCCCCTATTTTAAGCCGTATTGGTGATGGTGAGTGCTCACTATCATGATGCTTGAACAATACTCCCAGTGTATCTCCTGTATCCGCTGCCAGCTGTAAACGGCGCAATACCTTCGTCGGTAACCAATTCTGCCAGGCTAGAACCAAGCCACAGTTTTCGGTCTGCAGCGCCTTTTCCATGCTCCACAAGGCATCCTTGCAAGAGGTGTCCAGTTTCACCACCAACACCTGCTCGGTATTAATGCCTGCCTGAACCAAGGCGGGGGCATAGAGTAAATAGGGAGGCGATATCCATAAAATCCATTTGCCCTGTTCAACGACTGAGCGCATGAGGGGAATTAATAACTGAAGCTCACCCATGCCCCAATGAGGCGTAACGACCTCCATTAAACCTTTCTCGGGCCATCCGCGCCCGGGGAGAATTGCGTCCAGTTGCGTAAACCCGGTACTGCGACCGGTCGTGCCCTGACCTGCCATATCGCAGCCACGCCACAGTGCGGGATTGTCTTGCAAGAGCTCGTCTATATCGCTAGAGCCCCGGTCATGCATAGCGTTGCCCTGTGAGGGCTGATACTGGCTCTGGTATTGAAAATGCGTGTCGGAATGGTTTCGAATAATTGTCATTTTAAAATCGACCCAATAAGTACTGTATTTTTGTACAGCATTATAGGCAGCAATTTTTTCAGCGCAATAGAAATTTCGAATTTTCGATAATTAAATCGAGCTTCGTTAGCTAGTTAGTTGTTTTTTCAAGGAAATTAAAGCTTTTGGCAGAACAGACGTTAAAGCTCTTGAGCATTAAATGGCATGGAGACAACTATGAACAAGAAGCCAGACATGGTTATGGTAGTTATTACCCTATTTGTGGTGGGCGTGCTGGCTAGTGGTGTTGCTCATAGCGCATTACTGTAGCCAATCAAACAAGTGTGACCTCTCATAGCGCCGCGCTAGCGATGCATGAGACCAGAACGAGACCAGTTCTAAGATAATCAACAAGGAAGATGAGCCAAGGATAGGTAGTAAGCTCGGTATTCCGCCCTATGCAGTATCTGGGCGGTATATTTTTTTGTCGGTGGCAACCGCGTCCAGGCGGACATCCCAGCTCTCCACCGCAAATGAATCGACTAACTGGCTCTCGTGTGCGAGACCTACAAGTAGCGGGCTGCTGCGCCGATTAAAAATCTTGAAGCTAAAGGTGCGATCGTAAAAGCCTTTGCCCATTCCCAGCCTAAAACAATCCTTACTAAACCCAACTAGCGGTACGAAAACTACATCGAAATTAGTTGGCGATATGACCTCGGATGCCGGTGGCTCCGCTATTCCCCATTTGTTAGGTAGAAGTTCTGTATTTGCATCATAGGGAGAGAAAGAAACGAACTCGGGATTATCCTGCTCGATAACAGGAAGAAAGCAGGACTTGCCTTCACTAAGAGCTAAATCGAGCAGCATCCGTGGATCGATCTCGCCGTCTGCAACTTGATAGAACGCGATGCGCTGGGCCACACGAAAGAAGTCTTGGTTTCCCAGAAGATTGAACAAGGCGACCGAAGCGGTCTCTTGCTGCGCTGGGCTCAATTTCTGGCGCGACTCGCGAAGCGAAGAACGTAGCGTATTACGAGTATCAGTCATAGAAGGATGATAACGAATTAAAGTTAAAAACTAACAAGCTTCCCGGAACACCGCTACCAAATTTGCCCTGAACCCAAAGGTTCAGGTGGTGGCACCCGCGATGCATAAGGCTTTCCGACTAGCGGACATGCACAACAACACCTATCGAGTTGCCTCCGGTGATAAAGATATCGGCTCAAGAACAATTTTTGATTGGCCAATGTTCTAGGAAGCTATCGTCACAAGTATATATCGGGCAGCAAGGATAAGGATAGTGGGGGGCTCACTAGTTTGAGTTATGAATTCGCGAAGACCCAAGCCGAACATAGACAGTGCTGTTTACGAATAGTTAGGTTCCTGAGCAAATGACACTTCCTATGCCCGGCGATCCGCCTAGTCTTAAGGCGCGTGCATCGCACGCCTGGGTAGAGTATCCCTACTCATGGGCCTGCGGCCCTGCTTGTTCGTTGGGTTACTCTGCCCAGACGAGCTCTAAGTGGTGATGTATTTACGCGAAGCTAATGGCGCTATGTAGACCCTTGCGGCATAGTTCGTAGATGCGTAAGGCTAGCGGGAGAGGAGGGATAGGGACAGCCAAAAAGCAATCAGCTGCCCCTAGTCGATACGTGAGACTAGATTTCTAGCTGCCGACTTTGGGCGATAGCGGAATCGATCTTGGCCTCTATGCCCTGAACCTGCTGTGCCGTGGCGTGGCGAGTCTCGTTGATGAGTCGGTTCTTGCGTAGCATATCGTGGGTGATGTTCAGCGCAGCCATTACGGCAATCTTTTCGACGCCGTGAATATTTCCGCGGCCCTTAATCTTGCGCATATTCTCATCGAGGTAGCGGGCAGACTTAATCAGCGCTTCCTGATCGGAAGGCGGGCAATTTACCTGATACTCTTTATCCAGAATTTTAATTTGTACTGACGTACTTTGTTCGCTCATCACATTACCCAAATAATTTCATTTAATACCGAAACTGCTCACCGGCTGTTCGGCGAGAATTGACTAGGATTCGTCCATGGCCTTAAGGCGCACGAGAATAGATTCCAGTTTCGATTTCGCTTCTTTATTCTTATCCATCAATTGCTTGCGTTCAGACTGCCAGGAATTCTCTCCAGCCTTCAGGATCTGGTTTTCACGCTTCATGTCCGCGCAAAGGTCGATAAGATCATCGACTTTTTCGCTCAATGTTTGGAATCTGTCTTCACTCATCTTGCAGCTTCTCTTATTTTCGGATGGTCCTAATTCTCAATGCCCGCAACGCACTATTGGCATTAGTTTAGGATTTACATTAACAATGCCCTTACTATAGAGCCGTGTTGCAGGAGGGTCAATAATGGAATTGCAAAAATTGGTACTTGGTTCCCTTATAAGAGAGCTATATGCTTGTGCGCTAAATTTGAATGTAGGTATCTGAGGAAGAAATGAGTAGTAAATACCGTGAAATGAAGCTTCGCCGCAAAGAACTGATGGCGCAGATGGAACCGAATAGCATCGCATTGCTGGCCTCGGCGCCGCCACGTATGCGCAACGGCGATGCCGAATACCCGTATCGACAGAACAGTGATTTTTACTATCTCACCGGCTTCCCCGAGGAGCATGCCTTTCTAGCTCTGATACCGGGGCGCAAGCAGGGCGAAACAGTACTGTTCTGCCAGGAGAAGGACAAGCTAAAAGAGCTCTGGACTGGCATTCTCATGGGCCCCGATGCGGCTTGCGCGGAGCTGGGCATTGACGACGCATTTCCAATCAGTGATATCGATGACATTCTGCCAGGTTTAATCGAAGGGCGTGATCGCGTGTACTACTCTATGGGCAAGGATGACCATTTCGACAATCAGGTGATGGACTGGGTCAAAGTCATTCGGAATAAAGCGAAGATGGGAGCACACCCGCCGGGCGAGTTTCTCGTGCTCGATCATCTGCTCCATGAACTGCGGCTATTCAAGAGCGCAGGAGAGATTAAATTAATGGAAACGGCTGCAAAAATTTCAGCGCAGGGGCACAAGCGTGCCATGAGCTGCTGTAAGCCTGGAATTAAAGAGTATGAGATGGAGGCAGAACTGCTCTATGCCTTTGCTCGAAATGGCAGCCGCGCTCCAGCCTATAATTCAATAGTTGCAGCGGGTGATAATGCCTGCATCCTGCACTACAACACGAACAACGCCGAGGTTAAAGAGGGAGACCTGATACTTATTGATGCAGGCTGTGAGTACGAATACTATGCATCCGATATAACTCGCACATTTCCTGCGACAGGAAAATTCACTCCCGAACAGAAAGCGATCTATCAATTGGTTTTAGATGCGCAGAACGCCGCGATAGATGCAGTTGCCCCGGGAGCATCATGGGATGAGCCGCACAATGCATCGGTGAAGGTAATTACTCGGGGCCTGATTAAACTTGGCCTGTTAAAGGGTAGAGCGAGCCAATTGATTAAGGCGGAGGCCTACCGTGATTTTTACATGCATCGGGTAGGGCACTGGATCGGCATGGATGTGCATGATGTGGGTGACTACAAGATAGATGACCATTGGCGTCTGCTTGAACCAGGTATGGTAACGACTATCGAGCCAGGCATCTATATCTCGCCAGACAATAAGAAAGTCGAGAAACGATGGCGGGGAATCGGTGTCCGTATTGAAGACGATGTGTTGGTCACCAAGCAAGGTAATAGAATCCTTAGCAAGGGTATTCCAAAGACCGTTGAAGAGATCGAGTCATTTATGGCGAGTGCCGTTCATTAGTTAATGCAGATATCGAATCCAGATAAATTCTATGATCTCGTTGTTGTCGGCGCGGGTATGGTTGGCGCAAGTTTCTGTTGCGCCCTGGAAAATCTACTGCGCGAGAGTCCTATTTCTGTGCTGGTTATCGAGGCTATTGCGCCGAATAATGGCTTAGCAAAGCAGTCTAGTTTCGATGCGCGATCTACGGCGCTGTCTTTCGGTTCAAGAAAAATTTTCGAAGAGTTTGCTGTGTGGCAAGAACTAGGAGCGGCTGTCTCTGCTATTGATGAGATTCAGGTTTCCGACCGGGGCCGCCTCGGTGCGGTTTCCTTAAGCGCGCAGGAGCAGAAAGTAGATGCCTTCGGCTATGTGGTTGAGAACAAACGCCTGGGCGAGGTTCTGAATGCCAGATTGCTAGGTTCGGATAAAATCAACCTGCTATCTCCCGCCGCGGTCTCATCGATAAAGGCTACTGAGGGAGGAATGCAGCTTCGTCTGCAGCATGGAGATAGCGATGCAATCGTTGATACCTCTCTGGTAGTTCTGGCAGACGGGGGCAAGTCTCCAGTCTGTGAGCAGCTTGGAATCTCGCAGTCGATCGAGCGTTATGATCAGCACGCACTTATTGCCAATATCGTATTCGAAAAACCGCACAATAATATCGCCTATGAAAGATTCACCGACACAGGCCCTCTCGCCATACTGCCACTGCAAGCCATCGATGGAACGAATAGAGGGTCTCTGGTATGGACTCTTTCGGTCGAGCAGGCTGCCGAGTTTCGAGAGATGAACGAAGAACAACTATTGTCTCTGCTACAGGAACGTTTTGGCTTTAAGTTGGGTAAGATAACAAATATAGGTGAAAGGTTTGTGTATCCACTGAGCCTCTCACTAGCAAAGGAGCAGGTCCGTCCTGGCTTAGCGCTATTGGGCAATGTTGCGCATACATTGCACCCGGTTGCCGGGCAGGGCTTGAATCTAGCCTTGCGCGACGCACGCGTTCTGGTCGACGTGTTAGGCAAGGCGATGCAACAGGGAGCAGCGCTCGGAGATATGAGCATGCTGTCGGAATATGTAGCGCGGCAGGAGGCGGATCAGGCGCTGACTACGCAATTCACCCACAACATCACTAAACTCTTTTCCAGTAATAATGATGCAAAGGTGTGGCTAAGGAAATTTGGTTTGCTTGCTGTCGAGCTCTCACCAAGGGTTCGCCATAGTCTGGCAGAGCGAGCTATGGGCCTGAGCTAGAGCGAATAAGGAGCCGGACGAAATTGCCTTCGGCTTCAACAAAAAAGTAGATAAATCTTTTTAGATACTCGGTTACAGCTGAGTGCGAATTGCCTCGATACGTTTACGGTTGGCACCTAAATCACTGTAACCCAGGCGCGATGCCGACCGGACATGAGTTTGATTACTTGCCGAATCGTAGAGAAACTCAACATCATCAACATAGCCCATGAGTCGGCTGGTAAACTCCACATACATGTAGTCGCTTGATTGCTCGACTATATTGGCCTCGTCCAGTGCCAGAACTACCCGCTGAATCTGGGCCAGAGTCGCATCCAGAGCCGCTATCGAATGTTCCTCATCGCTCTCGAAACTCGATACGCAATTGGGAGATTCGGGACAGGGGCTCAATCGGCCGTCTCTAACGCCAATATTCTGAGGAGGTTCTCCGGCACAGGCAGTGAGAAACGGTAGCAGAGCGAGTAGTGATTTTTTCATGTGTTGAGTTCTCTAAATTCGATAGTTTTGACGGTTATGCAGAATATAAATCTACCGCATCATTAACCTATTACAGTCATGCCTAACCACTCGGCGATCAAGGCAGGTTTATCTTCACCTTCTATCTCTACAGTCACTTTGTGCTTGAGCAGGTAATGATTCGGCTTCTTCTCCTCGGCACTGACAAGTTCGAATCGCGCGCGGATCTTGCTATCAACCTTTACCGGGTTAATGAAGCGAACCTTGTCCAGGCCGTAGTTGATGCCCATTACGGCATTCTCCAGCTTAATGCCTCCATTGTCTGCACTGAGCATGCTCATCAAGGAGAGCGTGAGAAAGCCATGGGCAATCGTAGTGCCGAATGGGGTTTGTGCGGCACGTTCGGGGTCGATATGGATGTATTGATGATCACCAGTAGCATCGGCAAATTTGTTGATTCTGTCCTGGTCGATCTCCAGCCAATCTGTGACACCAACCTCTTTACCCACATAGTTCCCGATCTGATCGGCGCTAACAACATTACTCATCTTAGTTCTCCAATATCGATATAGGCTTTACGCTGCTCGCTTAAGCCACCATAGGCGGAGCAGTCTAGCAGTAAATAGGAAATCACGAAACTAGAACACGGCTAGGGAATAGCGTCTACACAGCCTATAATAGGCAACCATGGCTGTAGCACAAACAACTGAATTCGATATCGTAATCGCCGGTGCCGGAATGGTGGGGGCGAGCCTCGCCTGTCTGCTCGGCGACACCTCATTGCGTATAGCATTGATCGATCGCCTTCCCCTTACGCCCGCTAGTGATTCGCTAGAGCAACTGAGTAGCGATAAATTTGACCCCAGAGTCAGCGCGATTAGCCAGGCCTCACAGCAGCTGTTTAGGGATATTGGGGTTTGGGATGGCATCGCAGCTAAGCGAGTGTGTAACTATCAGGCAATGGAGGTGTGGGACGCTGAAGGTACCGGCTCAATCAGTTTTTCAGCGACCCAGATAAGAGAACCCGAATTAGGCAGCATCGTGGAAAATTCGATCATCACGACAATGCTGCACAACCGAATAGCACAGCTTGAGAATGTGACAGCAATTTCCCCGTTTTCAATTGAGTCCTTCGAAACTATTGCAGATGAGTGGGGCAGTTGCGTGCAACTCAATGCCGGCGAAGGACAATCTATTCGCGCAGGTCTGGTGGTTGCTGCGGATGGAGCGAATTCGAAGTTAAGACAGCTAGCGCACTTCGAATGCCGTGAATGGGACTATGAACAGCATGCCTTAGTGACAACTGTGAGAACCGAGCGCGAACATCTCAACACGGCAAGACAGCGTTTCTTGGAAACAGGCCCACTAGCATTTCTGCCACTGCGCGTTGCACAAAACGATGACGATCAGCATTTTTGTTCTATCGTTTGGTCTATGTTGCCGGAGCAGGCCGAAAGGATGCTGGCTCTAAGCGAGGCAGAATTCAATACGGAGCTCTCAGCGGCGCTGGAATTTAAGCTCGGTGAGATTCAGTGGAGTGACAAACGTTTCGTCTTCCCACTCAGACAGCGCCATGCCATCGATTATGTGAAAGATAATATCGTTTTGGTGGGTGATGCCGCGCATACCATTCACCCTTTGGCGGGCCAGGGGGTAAATCTGGGCTTGCTGGATGTTCGCGCCTTAGCGGAAGAGTTGACGGGTGGTATTCAGGCAGGCAGGTCGATAGCCGATTCGGTAGTACTGGCTCGTTACCAGCGAAGGCGCAAAGGAAACAACCTTTCAATGATGTGGTTGATGGAAGGATTCAAGCGATTGTTCGCACAACAAGACCTTGGCATTCGCTGGCTGCGTAACATGGGAATGAACGCTGCCGATAAAATGACGCCTATTAAGAATCAGATGGTGCGCAAGGCAATGGGTCTGGATAACTGATTCCTGTGCCATAGTGCAGAGACGATATCGGGCCTATTAAAATAGGCATTCTGAACACATATCTAGATATGTCCTTGTGTTATTTCTTAATGACTGCTCTTTCCTCGAGAACTGTTAAGCATCCCATTAATCATAATCTTTACATGATCCTCTATTAGTTTTTCCACTTGTGCGTCTTCGTAGAGTCCGCAGCTTGCGGGCCATTTTTGATGACTAACCGCGGCGCCCATCTCCTGAGTTTCTAAGCGTGACGATGCCATGAAGTTGTGACCATATCAGCAGTGTCGAATTAACCACTTCCTCTTCCGTGCAGCGTAGTTGATATTTATTGTGAATTGCGAACACAAGACCCCGCGCTTTTGCTATGCAGCGACAGGAAACATCAACGAATTCTTCTGTTGACCATTCCATGGGCAACGATGCACTAAATAGAAAGCGAAATTGAGAGGGATATTTTCTTGAAAAATGGAAATAGGCGAGACACATTTCTACCAGTGCCCGATCGGGATTCTCAGACTCTGCGCAATTGTCTGTAAAGAATTTATTGAAACTCTGATAGACACGAATCTTAATTGCCATTATCAGGGCGCTCTTGTCGGCAAAATGGTTGTAGACAGCAGAGGGAGTAATGCCGACTTCTTTGGAAAGCGTGCGGAGAGAAATCATCTCGCCTTCACTATGAGCAGGAGCAGCACCGACCCTGCAATGATTGGGATGCGGCCGGCAATAGTAAACTTTGCCCAGGCTTTGATGAGAGTCGTCATCCTGAAACTCCTAGATCATCAGGGTCTGATCGCCCCAATCTTATTGTTTTCCTTGGTCGAGCTGACAAGACACTTCACCAACTTCGGGGGTCAGTGTAATACCAGATGTTAACTGCGTTAAGTTAACACCATGCATATTGCCTCATTCTTCAATAAATCGAAAAAACCTATATATAAGAATTTCTTATGAAGATTTCTTAAAGTCAGTCGATACTACTTTTGTGCGAAAATTCGGGCCAAATCGTCGCCTGATCACCTTAGGGAGCAGTCAAAGTATGGCAAAGGAATCTAATTTCCCCTTCGATCTGGATCTCAGTACGTTGGATACAGGCAGTATCACCAATATTCTCAGTGATATTGAAATGCACATGCCACTCATGGAGAGTGAGGGTGATGTGTCGCAATTGCTGCAGGTTAAGGCTTTTTTCGAATCTGAGCTGAAGATAGAGCGCCGCCTGCACTAAGCCCTCAAATACCCGAATAATGCGCCTTCCAAGCGGTTTTCGACTCATCGAATAACGGTGTACTCCCTGCCTTGCTTGGTTTATGCTCCTAGGCCCTGTACTTAAAAGTAGGCGCCCTCGGAGAGCTTTTCCAACTGAACGCCTCCTTAGAATTTACTTAGCAGGATTAACACTAGGAACTCACAAGAAAGGGTCATTATTATGAAATCCGCATTATCTTTGCTAGCAGTTTTCAGCCTGGTTTGCAGCAGCGCTCAGGCGCTAGATATTGCCGCTCTAGAGAGAGCGATGGCAAACCCCGATCGTCCAGCGGCAGATAAAGAAAGAGATGCCAGCCGGCAAGCCCCAGCCGTATTGGATTTTCTTGGCTTAGAAGCCGGAATGACGGTGCTGGATGTGAACGCATCCGGTGGCTGGTACACCGAAGTCCTATCTTACGCCGTTGGCCCCAATGGCAAGGTGCTTATGCAGAATCGTCCTGGAGGCAACTCTGCCGAGGCGGCCACCGCCAGAGCGAATCGGCTTGGCAACGTAGAAGAGTGGCTAACACCTATCTCAGATGCTCCAGCGAACTCAGTAGACTTCGCTATTACAGCGCTTAATTTCCACGACTTTCATAACTCCAATCCAGCCGCCGCTCAGGGCATCCTGGGTCAATTGATGGCCGTGTTAAAGCCTGGTGGAATTCTGGCGGTGATCGATCATGAAGGCACGTTTGGTGCTGACAATGTTAGCCTGCACAGAATCGCTTTCGAAGATGCAGTAAAAGCTGTGCTTGAATCTGGTTTCGTACTAGCTGGTGCCAGTGATATTCTTCACAACGAAGCAGACGATCACACAGTTGGTCCGTTTGATCCATCATTAGGTCGTAACACAGATCGCCTCGTACTTAAGTTCATGAAGTTATAGGTAATGCTGCTATAAATTGGGGATGAAGAAATTCGGTAAAACGAAGTACCACAATTTTTAGCGCAACAAAAATCGAAGGGTCTTGGTGTAAAACTGAGGCCCTTTTTTATTATTCTTTCCCCCTTTAATTGATGACCCGAGCAGAGTTTGGATAAGCAAGATTCTCAAAACCCCGTAAAGAAATTCATTTCTGTATTTCAGTATAGCGGTGTCGCCCTGGAGATCGTCTGGAGCACCAGCGCCAAGCTGACTATTGCCATGGCCTTGACCACACTCTTCGCTGGTGTGCTGCCCGCCGCTATCGCGTCTGTGGGTGGTCTATTCGTGGATGTCGTTTCCAATGCCTTTCAGGACGACGGCAGCAACACGGCGCAGTTACGCAGCGAGGCACTCTACTATGTGTTTTTGGAGGCTGGCCTGGTAGTGTTGATGACAGGCGCACAGCGTATCAACACTGTCTGCCAATCCATATTACGGGTGTTATTAGGCAATAAGATTAATGTAATGATTCTCGAGAAAGCGCTGACATTGGAGTTGGCACATTTCGAAAATGCAGAGTACTACGACAAACTGGTGCGGGCGCGACGCGAAGCGTCTAGCAGGCCACTTAGTCTGGTAATTAAGACTTTCGATCTTTTTCGAGACATTATCGCCCTAATAACGATAGGTATCTGGCTCTTTCAATTCTCCCCCTATGCAGTTTTGCTTCTGGCCGTGGCTGGGGTGCCTGCGTTTATCGCCGAGGCGAAATTCTCCGGTGAAGCGTTTCGAATACATCGCAGACGCTCGGCAGAGCGACGTATGCAGATCTATCTGGAGATGGTGCTAACGCGAGAAGACGGTGTAAAAGAGGTAAAGCTGCTGCAACTGGGCAAGATGTTCCTGCAGCGCTATGTCGATATTTTCCTCAACATCTATAAAGAGGATAGATCCCTGGTTTTGCGCCGCAGCATCTGGGGCTATATTCTTGGGCTGATTGCCAGCGCAGCCTTTTACTTCGCCTACGGTTGGGTGGGGTTTGCTGCTATAGCAGGAGCGATAACGATCGGTCAGATGACTATGTATATCGCACAATTTCGTCTTGGCCAGAACTCGGTCACCAATAGTCTTACCTCGATAAATGGCATGTATGAAGACAATCTCTATCTTTCCAATCTCACCGAGTTTCTTTCCCATAAAGTGCCGGAACAGACGGGAGAAGGGATAGCAGGCCCCAATCCTGACGACGGCATTCGTTTCGAGAATGTCAGCTTCTCCTATCCTGGTTCACAGACGCCAGCACTGAAGAACATAAACCTGCATATTACGCCCGGAGAAAGCCTGGCCATCGTGGGTGAGAACGGCAGCGGCAAGACGACTTTGATAAAGTTACTTACGCGCCTCTATGCGCCAACAGAGGGGCGTATCCTCGTTGATGGTTTGGACCTGCAGGAGTGGGACACTAATGCTATTCGTGAAAAAATTGGTGTGATCTTTCAGGACTTTGCCCGTTATCAATTAATCGTCGGTGAAAATATCGGCATCGGCGATGTCGATAATATCGACGATGGCAACCAGATTGAGGAAGCGGCGCGCAAAGGCATGGCCGATGAATTTGTGAGAGATCTTCCGCTGGACTATCAAACACAACTGGGCACCTGGTTTAAAGATGGCAAGGAGCTTTCTGGCGGTCAGTGGCAGAAGATCGCGCTATCCAGAGCATTCATGCGCAGTAAGGCAGACATCTTGATTCTGGATGAGCCTACGGCAGCAATCGATGCGCGTGCGGAAGCGGAAATCTTCGAACACTTCAACGATCTCACCGACAACCGCATCTCAATAATTATTTCCCATCGCTTCTCTACAGTGCGCAGGGCAGATCATATTATCGTGCTGGAGAAGGCAGAAGTGTTAGAGCAGGGTAGCCATCAGCAATTACTGGAAATGGATGGCCAATACGCCACGCTGTTCAATCTGCAGGCCAAAGGATACCAGTAGCGGTGGATAACCCGTTGCTCTATGCCTTAGTCGGTTTTCTCGCCTGTTTTCTTGGAACCATTCCGTTTGGTCCGATAAATCTCTCAGTGGTAAAGACCACTGTGGAATATGACAGGCGCAGTGGCTTGGGTATCGCGTTTGCGGCTTCGCTGATAGAGATAATACAGGCGCTGATTGCAATTTCCTTTGGTATGCTGGTCAGCACCTTCCTCGATTCGAATGTGCTCTTCAAGTTCTTCCTAGCCTCTGTCTTCATTGTTCTGGCCGTTCTTATCTTTACGCGTAAACCGAAGCCGACATTACAAAGAGAAGCGGATAGACCCAGCTCCTTCTTTCGAAACGGCTTGATAATATCCGCACTCAATCCACAAGCGGTGCCTTTCTGGATATTCGCACTGGCGACAATTAGTCAATATTTCGAGTTTCAGTATATAGGCCTCACTCTAATGGCATTTCTGGCGGGCGTTTTCGTCGGCAAATTGCGGGCGCTCTACGGTTTTGTCGTAGCGAGTAGCTACCTAAAAACCCATCTAGAGGAAAGCAGCACGCTGGTAAATCGGCTCCTTGCAAGGATATTGCTATTTATTGGTTTAAGTCAGGGATGGAACGCGGTAAATTCCTTATTGGTCTAACTAACACTAGTCACTCAAGAGTTTCTAACCTAGCCTATGCCTGAATCCCCAACAGCACAGAACAGAGAGTCCAGTAAGCCAGAACCGCCCGGTCTCGAAAAAAAATTACGCAGGATAGCTAGAGCGCGTACCCGCCTTGCCGTCTGCTTCTGGACACTGCCAGTCTATGTTGTAGCGATTTGGATATTGCTCAACAATGGTCGTAACGTCGATACCATGATGTGGATCTATATCGCTGTCTATGCCGCCTTCGCTATCGATATGTCGCTGCTCAACTGCCCCGTCTGTCACAAGCAGTTCTACGTAAAGAATATATTTATGAACCTGCTCACCAAGCGCTGTGTGCACTGTGGGCAGAACTCCGCTCCCAGTGAGTTCTCTTCGCGAGACTAGAGTAATTCGGGGCAGCTTAGGTCGAGCGCCTTAATTGACTTAACCAATGAACACTCAATTTAGGTTGAAAAAGCCACATTCCCTCCTAGAGCCAATAACGCATCTCTAGAACTCGTGAGTATTGATTATTCTTCTGATCTTAAGACGATCAGTTTTTCGATTCGCGACAGGCTGCAGTTGAATAAAATTGCAGCGTCGCTGCGGAGGAAAAACCTGAAAGACGATACTTTTTCAGCAGGAGGCAATCCTAGCCACAACGCTCTCAATGAACATGTCAAACACCCGAAAGCTGCGCCGATAATCAAGGCTAAGTGACACCATAGTATAGTTGCTAGTAAAGACCTGCGCCGGCGAATCACTTTTTCTATGGCAACTCCGTACCGCCGTCAATGGGCGTCTATGCCTTGATAATGAACGAAGAAGATAGATAAGAAAAATTGGCCGAGTTTGGGACGAAGTCGAGCGTTGGGGTTGAGAAGTGTCCATTAACTGACATGCCGATAGAGGTCGAACTATCCAGATTGTTCGTTAAACAAAATGCGAGCGTCGTCGTGATGGGTGCCAGCTCGCGTTTGGGACTGGATCGTGTACTAACAGGCAGCCCGGCTGAGAGGCTCTTGAATTTATCGATCGCCATGTGCTGATCATTAATCCTGACTAGATTGCGAGCTCAGCACGTATGTAATTTCTGCAGGATATCGTGTTACCTCCCCCAAAGATAGAAAATCGAGCCTAGTCGCTTAGATTCCAATTCTGCAAAATTTTGGAGTGAGAAAGTTACGCTTACTATCGTGATCTTTGCCATACCAATTTTGACTCAACCAGCTACTGCCTGATTTACAGGAAGATCTGCATTTCCTGACGGGTATCTGGACTGGTTTGAGCATGATGGTTCTTTCGGAACTAGCGCCCGCCGGAGAGTCTAGCTTATGTTCAGAGTGCGATTTTCAATACGGATAGACCTTGTACGCAGATGGCTTTGGCGTTTGTATTAAATGTGGCAGTGCGACTTTTTATTGAATGATGAGAACTCTGCTTCGAGCAGGAAAAGGCACTAGAAATTACACCAGAGTAAAAGTAGCGCTTTGTCTATAGAAAGTGGCTTAGATTAGCGCTGGTCAAATAATAGTGCCAGAACCAAAAAAGGAAGAGCAGTGCTCTTCCTTTATTATCTACCTCGCAGGAGTGGTTGTTCTGACAATACCTAGGGAAGCCAGTTGTACATAATTATTCCGGCCATTGATGTACAAACCAAGAAGTACGGTAGCGCCATATAAACCATGCGCCCATAACCCAGTCGTATACGCGGCGCTATTGATGACATGAGCAGGAATAAGAACGCAGCCTGCCCATTCGGTGTGGACATGCTCGGGATACCCGTACCCATTACAACGGCTACAGATTGGGCTTCAAAAATCTCCCTGGACATTATTCCCTGCTCCATGAGTGGTGTGATCTGATCCATATAGATGGTTGCTACGAACACGTTGTCACTGATTGCAGATAGTAGGCCGTTTGTGAGGAATACCATAAATACTTGCGTGCTACCTTCCATCTCTAGTACCCAATTCATGACGGGCGTGAACATCTCTTGACTATTGATCATAGCTACGATGACATAGAACACCACTAGCAACGATGCGAAAGGAAGTCCTTCTGTAAATGCTTGACCGATTGAATGCTCGTCTGTAACGCCGATCATCGCTGATGCGAGGATTATTACAGCTAGTCCGATAAGCCCGATCTCAGCAAGGTGAAGAGACAAAGCAATGATCATCAAGATCGCGACTACAGCCTGAAAGTAAATCACTAGGGAGTCTCCCTTGGTAGATTTAGCTTTCAGCTGCTTGTCTTCATCTGCCAAGATTTGTCGCACGGCAGCTGGCAATTCAGCGCCATAGCCAAACCAGCCGAGTTTCTCTAGGAGAAAGCAGGTGAACACGCCGGCGATAAGTGTTGGAATAGTAGCGGGTCCGACCATCGTGGCGAATGTAACGAAGTCCCATTCAGCTGCGCTGCCGATAACTATGTTCTCCGGCTCGCCAACTAGGGTGCAAACGCCGCCTATCGCCGTGCCGATGGCACCATGCATAAGCAACCCGCGAAGGAACGCCCGGAATCCATCGAGGTCTTCACGGTGCATGTCCTCTATGTGGTTGTCGTCTGCATCTGCCGGATCGTCAGAATGACCTATTTTAGAAACCACCTTGTCATAGACATCGTAGAAGGCGGTGGCTAGGGCTATGAGAACTGCCAGAATCGTTAGTGCATCAAGGAAAGCGGATAGAGTGGCGACCACTACAATGGTAGTGACATTCATCACAACTCGAGACTTGATGCCGAGCAATACCTTGTTCATAAACAAAAACAGCATTTCTCTCAGGAAATGCACACCGGCGACCATGAAGATAACTAGCAGGATAACAGGCAGGCCATGCTCAACCTCTTCGTAGACGTGGTGGGTATCTGTAAGCTGCATTATTAGTACTTGAATCGCAAGCAGGCCCCCCGGTTGGAGCGGGAAGCATTTTAGCGCCATGGCGAGGGTAAAAATAAACTCAAATAGAATTATCCATGAAGTAACGAGCGACCCGAGCACGAAATAAAAAACAACGTTTAATACAAGGGCCGCTAATACGGCTTGTTTGTACCAACGAGGCGTATTCCCAAGAAACATTGCGAGTGGCGAATCGGGGTAGTGGTGAGTTGTTGATGAGGACATCTAATGCTTCCTTTTTTAAAATTTTTAAAGCGCTCAGGTTATGCCGAGGTCAAATATACTGGTCTTAGAGGTACTTTGCGAAATTTTTTCTAAATTTCTCTAAATTTTTTTACTGACGTCGATTTCGCGTTCAGCAACTCTTCTCTATCGCTTGGTTTGAAGGGCTTGCAGTCAACAAACGTAGTATCCTGCTGATGTATGTCTGTGGCGATATGATTTTCAGTATTTCAATCGAGTAAAAGCGATTGCCACGGAGAAGATACGATCCTTAGGCAGCCTTTAAAGGTAATCGATACAGATGCTATTTTTAATATAGTTTATGAATATCAGATAGTTAGAGTTCTAACAACAGGATGGATTTCTGCCTAAAGACTACTGAACCGAAAAAGTTGCTGGCCCATCAATAGCCTCCATAAGTAAAGCAACTGCCGTTAACTAGTCGCCGCTTAGATACCTATCGATCGTCTCCGCGACTAGTCTGCCTTCATCTATTGCGCGAACAACCAAGGATTGGCCGCGACGACAATCGCCGGCAGCAAAGACCTTCGTCTTGGACGTCTGGAATCCACGATACTCGGCTTTGTAATTTGAGCGGTCATCTAGCTCCAGGCCTAATGTATCGCTGAGATAGTGCTCTGGACCCAGGAAACCCATGGAAAGAAGAATAAGATCGGCTTCCCAGAACAGCTCACTGCCCGGGATTTCCTTGAAATTTTCATCGACATTGATCGTGTTGATGCCCTTGAGGGTGCCGTCGGCGTCTCGCACGATCTCTTTCCCGGAGATGGAATAGATGCGTGGGTCCTGTCCAAATTTCTCAGCCGCTTCCTGGTGGCCATAGTCTACCCGATAGATCTTCGGCCACAGTGGCCAGGGGTTGTCATCGGCCCTGTTCAGGGGAGGTATAGGCATAATCTCAAAATTCACCAGAGACTCGCAGCCGTGACGAAGTGACGTGCCTATGCAGTCGGTGCCGGTATCACCGCCGCCGATAACGATCACCTTCTTGCCTTTAGCACTCAGGTAGTTTTCGTCTTCAAGATTAGAGTCGAGCAGGCTCTTGGTGTTCTTGTGTAAGAACTCCATGGCAAGGTGAATGCCATTGCCGGCTCGATCTGGAATGTTAAGATCGCGAGCTGTGGTGGCGCCAGTTGCAAGCAATAGGGCATCGCAGTCTTGCAACAGCTGATTGACATCAACGGCATTCTCGCCGTTGCCGCCCACATCCGCATTGACTATGAAGTTCACGCCTTCTTCCTTCAGGATGTTAACGCGCCTATCGACTATATCCTTCTCAAGCTTCATGTTTGGAATGCCATACATCAGCAGCCCGCCAATACGGTCGTCTCTCTCATAGACTGTCACGTTGTGTCCTGCGAGATTAAGCTGCGCTGCAGCGGCCAGACCCGCCGGCCCCGATCCGATGATTGCTACTTTCTTATCGCTGCGTTGCTCGGGCGGATTGGCGACAACCCAGCCGTTCTCGAAGCCTTTATCTACAATGGCGCATTCGATGTTCTTGATCGTAACCGCCGGTTCATTAACACCGAGCACGCAGGCTCCTTCGCAGGGAGCAGGACAGACACGTCCAGTGAATTCCGGGAAGTTATTGGTCTTGTGTAAACGATCTAGCGCTTCTTTCCAGCGATTCTTGTAGATCAGATCGTTCCACTCGGGAATCAGGTTGTAGACCGGGCAGCCTTCTTCAGACTGACAGAAAGGCACGCCACAATCCATGCAGCGCGCACCTTGATTGTTAAGGAGCTCGTCATTATGGCTGGTATAAATTTCTTTATAATCCAGCAGTCGGTCCATCGCGTTGCGATAGGGCTCGGTCTGACGAGTAAATTCCTTAAATCCTGTTGGCTTTCCCATTTGGTTTTCTACCTTTCTACTAAGCTTCTGCATCGACTGATCGCAATCGGCAGATTCAATCTTTTGATAGTTCTTATACTATTATTGCTTAGACTGCGTTCTCTAAAACTCGCTTGTAATCAGTCGGCATGACCTTGACGAAATGCATCAGATTGGCTTCCCAATTATCGAGAATATTTTTTGCCACCGGTGACTCGGTATACAAGAAGTGTTTCTTGATCATGGCTTTGAGTTCCAGAATGTCATCTATTGAGACGAGATTCTCAAGCTCGAAGGTGCCGGTATTGCACTGTTTGGGAAACTCCTTCTTGGGATCCCATACATAAGCGATTCCGCCACTCATGCCAGCGCCAAAGTTTCGGCCGGTGTTACCTAAGATAACTACTCGCCCGCCAGTCATATATTCACAACCATGGTCGCCAATGCCTTCAACCACAGCTACAGCACCGCTGTTTCTTACGGCAAATCGTTCCGCGACTATGCCTCTGAAGTACGCTTCGCCACCGGTTGCACCGTAAAGGTTCACGTTGCCTGCAATCACACTCTCTTCCGCCTTGAAGCTGGAATTCCTCGGTGGATAGATGACAATCTTGCCACCCGAAAGGCCCTTGCCTACATAGTCGTTGGCATCACCCTCAACGGTCAGTGTAATTCCCTTTGCCAACCAGGCGCCCAGACTCTGACCAGCTGAGCCGTTCAGTTTGATGCTAATCGTATCCTCTGGAAGCATGGTTTCTTTCCAGCGCTTCGCTACCTCGTTAGAAAGCATGGTGCCAACTACGCGGTTTGTATTAATTATATCTGTCTCGATCTCGACCTTGTCGCCAGTTTCCAGGGCCAGCTTGGACAGGCGAATTAATTCGTTGTCCAGCGCCAGGTCGAGACCATGGTCTTGATCCTTAGTCTTATAGAACTCGGTGCCTTCGAATACCACCTGGGCAGGCTGCAGCATGCTGCTCAGATCGAGCCCGTCAGCCTTCCAGTGATTGATAGCATCATCGGTCTTCAACAGGTCGACTCTGCCAACCATTTCATTCACAGTGCGAATGCCAAGTTCTGCCATGATGCCGCGCATCTCTTCGGCAACCATGAACAGATAGTTCACAACGTGTTCGGGCTTTCCCTTAAACTTTGCACGTAATTCAGGGTCTTGAGTTGCAATACCAACCGGGCAGGTATTGAGATGACACTTGCGCATCATGATGCAACCCAGAGTAATCAGAGGGGCGGTAGCGAAACCAAATTCTTCCGCACCGAGCAGAGAGGCAATAGCGATGTCTCTGCCCGTCTTCAACTGGCCATCTGTCTGCAGCACTACGCGTGAGCGCAAGTTGTTCATAACAAGCGTCTGATGAGTCTCGGCAACGCCTAGCTCCCATGGAAGCCCAGCATGTTTGATAGATGTTAGTGGAGACGCACCCGTGCCGCCGTCATGCCCGGAGATTACCAGATGGTCGGTCTTCGCCTTGGTCACGCCGGCAGCGATCGTGCCTACGCCAACCTCGGCAACTAACTTGACGCTAATGCGCGCCTCACGATTTGCATTCTTCAAATCATGAATCAACTGCGCAATATCTTCGATCGAATAAATATCGTGATGCGGCGGCGGACTTATTAGTCCCACACCAGGGGTAGAGTGACGGATGCGAGCGATCTTCTCATCTACCTTGCCACCGGGAAGCTCTCCACCCTCGCCCGGCTTGGCGCCCTGGGCAATCTTTATCTGAAGTTCATCGGCATTGGTTAGATACCATGCCGTGACTCCGAATCTCCCCGACGCTACCTGCTTGATAGCGGAGCGCTTGGAATCACCATTGGCCATTACCTTGAAACGTTCTGGATCTTCACCACCTTCACCGGTATTCGATTTGCCGCCAATCCGGTTCATCGCAATAGCAAGTGATTCGTGGCTTTCTTCCGAGATCGAGCCGAAGCTCATCGCGCCGGTAGCAAAGCGTTTTACAATCTCGCTAGCGGGCTCAACTTCATCAATTGAAATCGCGTTCTTGGGGTCGGAATTAAATTTTAGCAAGCCTCTAAATGTGCAGCGCCGTGTCGCATCTTCGTTCGAAAATTTTGCGAATGCCGCATAGGCTTCTGCACTATTCGTTCTTGCAGCTACCTGCAAGTTCGCGATGGTGTTCGGATTCCACATATGGGCATCTCCACCGGAACGCCAATGGAAATCTCCAGGATTTGGAAGTACTGGAATACGATCGCTGTCGCTCTTGGGAAATCCGATTGCATGGCGGCGTCTCTTCTCTTTCAAGAGAACGTCGAAATTGACGCCTTGTACGCGTGAGGCTGTGCCTGTAAAACAGCGATCGACGACTTCGTCTGCCAATCCAACTGCTTCAAAAATCTGAGCACCCTTATAGGAATGAAGAGTGGAGATGCCCATCTTTGCCATGACCTTTAGCATGCCCTTGGCGACACCCTTCTTATAACCGGCAACCAGGGCATCTTCGTCGGCAAATAGCGCGCCGAGGAAACCTTCCTGCTGTGCCTGCCAAAGTGCCTCGAAGGCAAGATAGGGGTTGATTGCATCAGCGCCATAGCTGGTGAGCAGGCAATGGTGATGAACTTCTCTGGCTTCGCCGGTTTCCATAACCAGGCCGATCTGAGTTCGCTTGCGCGCCTTAATCAGGTGCTGGTGCACAGTGCCGCAGGCGACCAAAGCGCTTAGAGGAATGCGTGTGGCAGAAGTCAGGCGGTCGGAGAGTATGACGAAGGCAAAGCCATCATCAATCGCCGTTTCCGCTTCGCTGCAGATACGGTCCATGGCGGCTTCGAAGCCGTTTTCCTCAGCACTATCGAAAGTTATATCGATTAGCTTCGTCTTCATGCCGCGATAGTCCATGTCTCGAATATCAGACAGCTGCTGATTGGACAGAATTGGATGGTCGAGGCTGAGTCTATGGGCCTGCTCAGGCGTGGTCTGCAATAAGTTGCCTTCCGGGCCGATAAAACAGCGCAGCGACATCACAATCTCTTCACGAATCGAGTCGATAGGTGGGTTTGTTACCTGGGCAAACAGTTGCTTGAAATAGTCATAGATCATGCGCGGCTTGTCAGACAGACAAGCAAGTGCAGAGTCATTTCCCATTGAGCCCAATGGATCGCGCGACTCAGTAACCAGAGGAATTAGCATGAACTGCATGGTTTCGGTGGTGTAACCGAAGGCCTGCATGCGCTGCGTGATATTTTTACTGTCTAGAGAGTGGGCGGCGCTGCCCTTGGCAATATGGTCAAGTGTAACTTTTTGTTCGCTAAGCCAGTCGCCATAAGGTTTCTTGCCCGCAATTTCCAGCTTAACCTCTTCATCTGGGATCAGGCGGCCTTCTTCGAAGTCTAGTAGAAACATCTTGCCGGGCTGCAATCGACCCTTGAGTTTTACATTCGCGGGATCGACTTTCACTACGCCTACTTCCGATGCCATGATGACTTTGTCATCGTGGGTAACATAATAGCGACTGGGGCGCAGACCGTTTCTGTCCAGAACTGCACCTATATAGTGTCCATCAGAGAAAACGATGGAAGCCGGACCATCCCATGGCTCCATCAGGGCTGAATGGTATTCATAGAAATCTCTCTTAACCGGGCCCATGTTGACGTCTGACTGCCAGGCCTCTGGAATCATCATCATTACCGAGGCGGGCAGAGAACGACCCGAGAGCAGCATGAATTCCAATACGGAATCGAAACTGCCTGAGTCGGAGCAGTCATCATCGATAACAGGGAATACGTTTTGTAGGTTGTCGCCGAATACATCGGTCTTAGCCTTGCCCTGTCGCGCAACCATGGAATTCACGTTGCCGCGCAGAGTATTGATTTCGCCATTGTGGCTCATGAATCGATTTGGCTGAGCGCGATCCCAAGAAGGAAAGGTATTGGTACTAAAGCGCGAGTGCACCATCGCCATATGGGTTTCGAAATCGGGATTAGTCAGGTCGCCATAAAAAGGGAACAGCTGGCCTGGTGTGAGCATGCCCTTATAGACGATGACCTTGGTAGAGAGGCTGCAGGCATAAACTTGCTTTGCTTCGGTGAGCGATGTATCCAGACGCAGTCGGTGGGTAAACCGCTTGCGAATTACATACAGCTTTCTTTCGAATTGTTCCTGCTCTAAACCCGCTTCAGAAGCGACGAATAGCTGCTCGATTCTAGGCTGCGCCATCAGAGCGGCGGGCCCGACATCTGCCCCTTTAGCATCGATAGGGACTTCTCTCCAGCCGACAAGGGTCTGGCCTTCTTCAGCGATGATCTGGTTAATTATCTTCCGGCAGGTTTCTCTTTCCTCGTCGACTTGGGGGAGGAAAATATTGCCCACGGCGAACTGGCCCGCAGGGGGCAGATCGATGCCGAATTCAGTTTTGGCGACTTTGTGGAAAAAGCTGTTGGGCAGGGCCATCAATATGCCGGCTCCGTCGCCGGTGTTTGCCTCGAAGCCGCAGCCTCCGCGGTGGTCCATGCGGGAATTCAGGTGATAGGCATCCAGCATGATTTGATGGCTGGGCTGGCCCTTTATATTTGCAACGAATCCAACGCCGCAGGAATCTTTTTCCTTAGATGGGTCATAGAGTCCTGTCTTTGCAGGATACCCAAACTTCAAAGGGATGCGATTTTCGTTGCTCATAGTCACTAGTTTCTCGTGCAGTAGTCGCTATTCAGTTCTTTTCTTATTCCGCAACTTCATCCCCTATCGAGACAGTGTCTCTCGGGTCAGAAGGTACTACGCTGCTGAATTTGTCTCGATAGGGCCTGACTATTCAATCAGTTTCCCTTTGTGCGGGCTGCTACGCAATGCTTGGGCGCTGCTATTAGCACTACAGAAAGGGCCGAACACAATACCACTGCATCAGAATATGTCAAGATCGAGAGGAGCCTGGGATGGGCGAAGATGGCAATACATTGTCATATTGCTGGATGGGCCTGAGCAGGTCTCAATCCGCCGTATTTTGTTTATTACCGTCGATTCCGGCGCTGTTGTGAGATTGGCCCATGAAGTAAACGCTAACGAAGACTCGATGGTGGCGAGGCGTGCAAACACAAGGGAGGAAATCCGATTGCCCGATTAGTCACTATCGCGTCCCACGGTAGCATCATTCCCTCAAACGAAGACACTTGATTGACTTTGTATATCCAAAGACGAGCCTTCTCTGCCAGGCTATCGCGAGATCCGCTGCAGAGACCAAAATACATGCGCTTCGAGGGTTTCACTTGCTTGATAAAAAGCAACAGGTGATTTACCCTAAGCTGCGCTAACTTCCCAACAAGAAGAATAATTTTAAGCGAACAATTCTCATTTAGATTTAGAAGCTCGAAATCAGAATTCCTGTCCACATTACGGAGGCGAATGTAAATCGTGAATCCAAAACTAACCCGTAGACGCTTCATCAAAGGGGTAATCGCCTCTGGTGCAGTAGCCACTTCAACCACAATCTGGTACGCGGCCAATGGCCAAGCACGGCCAGCTGGTGCAGTTGAACGCATGATCAGAATTAATATTAACGGCCAGATGCGCAGTGTAGACGTAGCGCCTCAGGAAACACTGGCATCTACTTTACGTTACAAGCTAGGGCTAACTGGCACGAAACTGGGATGTAACCGCGGCGAATGTGGCGCGTGTACTGTTCTTGTTGATGACATCCCCAGCTATGCTTGTTCCGTGTTGACTCACAGTGTGAAGAATAAGCGAGTCGAATCGGTAGAGGGGCTAGAAGCTGCAAATGGTGATCTTCATCCCGTGCAGCAAGCTTTTGTGGATGAGCTTTCTCCACAGTGCGGTTACTGCACTCCAGGTCAGGTTATGTCCGCAGTAGGTTTACTGCGCTCCAACCCTAACCCTACTCGAGAAGAAGCACGGCAGGGCATGGCAGGTAACATATGCCGCTGTGGTTCTTATGACTCTTATCTCAACGGCGTCATGCGCGCAGCACAAATAGGATAATCATCATGGCATATAGGCTAATTGGCAAAGATTTTGTTCCACCAGATGTGCCTGGCAAGGTTACCGGTCGCATTAAATACGCTGAAGACTATGCCCGCGATGGCATGGTATACGCCCGTTTACTCACCAGCCCGGTCCCCCACGGCCGAGTTGTCGCTATCGACGCTTCCGAGGCTCTGGCCATGGATGGTGTGTTTGGCATTTTAACTGCTGATGATGTTTACCCAGATGGTGAACCGCAAAGCACAGGTCTAAAAGTTTTAACGAATGAGCCTACTCTTATGGGTGAGCCTATTCTTGCTGTGGCAGCTAGAGATGAAAAAACAGCTGAGAACGCGATAGCAGCAATTTCCCTAACAATTGAGAGACTGCCTTTTGTACTGGATCCGCTCGACAGCTTGCAAGAAGGTGGAGACAACGCCTACAACGGAGGCAATACCTTCATTTTCCGTCAAGGTTTCGCGGAAGAGAAATGGACTGCTGACCAGGTAGCTAGCTTTAGAAGCGGTAACGAGCCGACTGCTGAGGCACAGCAAAGTTGGGAATACGGCGACCTAGAAGCAGGTTTTGCTGCTTCTGACTTCGTTCACGAGACCACATTTAGCACGGCGGGTTACCCGCATATGTCTATGGAGCCTCGCAGCGCCATGGCCTATTGGGAAAATGGAAAATGCTACCTTCACGGTACCTCGCAAAGCCTAAGCGCTATTGCCGAGCCTATGGCAGCGATCGTCGGTGTGCCACTGGAAGATTTCGTCTTCATCAACGAAGCGACAGGTGGTGGTTTCGGTCAAAGAGCCCGTGCTGGAAGTATCCCAAGCATGGCGATACCAGCCAAGCTCTCGCAGAAGATTAACCGCCCGGTGATGATGCGTGTTTCCCGTGAAGAGGAATTCACTATCGGTGGTGCCAGACAAGGCCTGCAAGGTTGGGTAAAAGTTGGCTTCAAGCGCGACGGCAGTATGGCAGCAATGGATATGTACTGTGTCTCGGATAATGGCGGCAAAGGCGGTGGCGGCGATGCCAATTCCGCGGCAGCCGGCGTGAGTGCCCTATATCAAACTGAGGCAATGCGATTCCGCAACACCTCAATTGGCACCAACACAGGTCACCGTGGTGCACAGCGGGGTCCAGGTGAGAACCAGATTATGGCCATCATGGCGCCTATTATGGATAAGGCTGCCGAGGAGCTGGGTCTAGATCGATTAGAAATCCGTAAGCTCAACGCCGCACAAAATGGCGATGTTAGCGGACCAAGAAGCACGCCTTTTACCAGTGCCTATATGCCTGAAGCTTTAGAGCAGGCCGCAGCGCAGTTCGATTGGGAGGCCAAGAAAGGTCGTTCCAGACAAACAAATGGCAACAAAGTGCGTGGCCTCGGTATAGGCCAGGGCTACCACAATGCTGGCCGTAGCGGCATGGACGGTTTGATTCGTCTGATGCCAGACGGTCGCCTCCAGATACACAACGGAGTTGGTAACCTCGGTACTTATTCTTACGCTTCTACTTCTCGTGCAGCTGCAGAAGTGTTGATGATGGAATGGGAAAATTGCGATGTTGTAACAGGTCGCACCGACAGACATCTTCCGATTACCTCGCCACAAGACGGGAGTAACTCAATCTTTACTAATACTCGAACCTGCTTTGGTGCAGCGCAAGATTTGTTAGCAAAGATGAAAGAAATTGCCGCGATGGATTTAGGTGGCGACCCTGCTGACTACGAAATTGATGGTTCCAGAATCTATCAGATCGCAGACAACACAGCGGGTATGACTTATGCAGAAGTTGCTCAGCGCGGTGTAGAGTTGGGTGGCAAATTTACTGGCGAAGCTGAACTGCCAGAGGAATTAAATACACTGACGGCGTTATCTGTATCTAGACTTGCAGGTACCGCGCTGATGGGGATTTTCCACGATCCTCGTCACAACGATAATCCTCCTGGATTTACAGTAACTTTTACTGAAATCGAACTGGATAAAGAAACTGGCAAGTTTGAAATTCTCGACATGGTTACAGTGGCTGAGTGTGGAACGGTAGTTCATCCACAAGGCCTTGCTAACCAATTAAGAGGAGGTGCAGTGTGGGGCATCGGTCTTTCAGTTTTAGAGAGACATCTATACGATCCTCAAAATGGTCTTCCAGCTAGCAGTGGTTACTGGCAGAGCAAAATACCTACCTATCTTGATACGCCGGCTCAAATTGGCACTGGTTGGGTGGATCTTCCGGATCCTGAAAACCCTGTAGGTGCTAGAGGAATTGGTGAGCCATCAATGGGCGCTGTATCGGCCGCACTTAACGCTGCAATCTCAGACGCACTTGGTGGACACTTGTTTGACACCGCGCCTGTGACTACAGACATGATCATTAACCATATAGCCGGGGTATCGGAAGAAGCGACTCCTTTGGCTCAGAATAATTTCAGAGGTTGATATGCCCGCTACATCACATGACGTAATGCCCGATATTGAACTTTATCAGCCCACTGATGAAGCAAATGCCTTGGAATTAGCAGGCACACTAGGTGACGACGGTTGGATCGTTGGTGGCGGTCAGGATACTTACGGTTGGTTGAAAGACCGCAACAAGTCTCCTGCAGCCATGATCGAGATAGCTCAGATTGATGCCTGGAGGGGAGTGAAGGAAACCGCAGACGGTATCGAAATCGGCGCGGTGACTACACTGACAGACATCGCTAACCACCCTCTGGTGCAATCTAAGTTCGGCCTTCTTGCTACAGCGGCAAGCAAGGTTGCTAGCCCGCAGATTCGCAATGTTGGAACTTTGGGTGGAAATTTAAATCAGGACGCGCGTTGCTGGTATTACCGTCGCGGACTCGATTGCTACCGTGCCGGTGGCAATATTTGTTATGCAGATTCTCCTGAAGGGTTGAATCGTGAGCACGCTATCTTCGGAGCTAGCCGCTGTGTTGCGGTCAGCCCTTCAGATACCGCGCCTGCTTTAGTGGCTCTTGATGCAACTATGGTCGTAGCGAGTGCGAGTGGTGAGAGACTGATTCCTGCCCAGGATTTCTTCGTAGGCCCTAATCGCGACATCGTCAATATGACAGTGTTAAACGAAGGGGAGATTCTGACAGCAGTTCGCTTGCCCAACGAATGGGCGAATGCGGAGTTTTATTTCGAGAAAGTCGCTGACAGAAATGTGTGGGACTTCGCGCTAGTAAGCGTAGCGGCGGCCATTAAAGTCTCCGCTGGTGCAATCACAGACGCTCGCATAGTATGCGGTGCTGTCGAATGTACGCCTCGCCGACTGGAAGCTGTCGAAAATGCTATTCGCGGACAACAGCGTTCGGACCAACTGGCTGATCAGGTAGCAGCCATGGCCACCGATGGAGCAAGACCGTTGAACTACAATCATTTCAAAGTGCCATTGATGGAAAATCTAGTTAAGAGAGCGGTCCGAGGTTAATCCTCGGGTCATCTCGAGTTAACTAAATAGATACTAAATAAGAAACATAAGAAAAGAGGGTAGTACAGTGGGAGAAATTGTCCGCTATAAACGCGATGTTTGGGGTGAAGAGGTAATTCTTGGTGTTTCATGGGATTTGCTTTGGGTGGTTGCAGTTGCAGTTTTAGTTCTACTTGCAGCTCACGCGATTATCATGGCTGCTTTAGCCAACAAGAAGATTGAAAAGGCTTCATCTGAAGGTCGACGAGTCTTGCGTCATGAGACAATTGACAGATTGTTCCACTGGGTTATGGCCGCAAGTATTTTGGTCCTGATTGCGACTGGCACGGCACCGATTCTTGGGCTACGCATCGCATGGCTGAATATTCATTGGATCGCCGGCTTACTGCTTACCTTCGTAGTGGTTTTTCATATTATCCGGTCTCTCTTCTGGCAAGATTTCAAGTCGATGATTCTGGGGCCGAAAGACTTTGGCGAGCCATTTGATTCATCCAAGAAGCCGGGCAAATATACTTTCGAACAGAAAGGCATGCACTGGGCAGTAACCGTAGTTGTGCTAGCGGTTATCGTGACTGGCGTACTGTTGTTCTTGCAGATCGATACTCCGTTCTGGGATCGGACTAATAGCATGCCGGAAGATCAGTTAGGTCTTATGTTCTTACTCCACGGTCTTTCTACTCTTGCGCTGATAGCTCTTGCGGCGACGCATATCTACTTCGCCTTGAGACCGGAAAAATTGTTCTATACGCGTTCTATGGTATCTGGTTGGATTTCGGAAGATGAAATGACGGCAAACCATGACACTAGTCTATGGTCTCCCAAGGAAGCCGATTAATTCTTTCGTGTTGATGTCTGATACGAATCCGAAAACGAAAAACGAGTAAAACGCTGTGATAGAAGAAGATATAGAAGCGATAGAGTCTGGCTACGAGTTCCTGTTGGCATTTGCCGCGCAGGGACGGCCGGCTCAGAACGAAACAGGGCCTGGTCCTCATGCCAGACCTACGATCGAAGGAATTGCAGCAGCGATGAACAATATCGCGACTGCACTGTCAGACAGTAAAGATGACTTCGAACAAGTCATTGCTAATGATTGCCGAAATGCAGGTGCCGCTCTGGCATTTATTCTCGCTCAAGAGAAGATAGGGTCGGAGATTGTGGACAACTTGAATGCGTCTATTCATCTGCGAGCCGTGCTGACAGATTTATTTCTGTACAGCGAAGCATTGAAGCCATTAGATACTGGCGAAGCGGTGGCCCCGAGTGCAGCGGGTGGCGTTGAGACCTACGACGCAACCCAGAAGTAAAACTACATCGTCCTGAAGTTGCTCTATGGCTTTTCAGGCTGATGACTAGCAAAAACGGAATCGGACTAGCGCCTGTTCCGTTTTTTGTTTTCTACCTTTGAATAAAAAGGCGAGGAGCCTGTGACAGACATGATCGAATGGCCAGCAAGGATTAAATTGGCGCAGTTGCCTACACCTCTTACTAAGTTGGAGAAATTTTCCCAGCGCTTCGAAAACACTACTGTGTGGGTCAAGCGCGACGAACTCACCGGCACGGAAGTCTCGGGAAACAAGATTCGCAAACTGGAGTTTTGTATCGCCGAGGCGCAGGCACAATCCTGTGACACAGTAATCACCTGTGGCGGAATCCAATCGAATCATTGCCGAGCTACGGCAATACTAGGGGCTCGGTTGGGTATGAAGGTACACCTGATCTTGCGTGGTGAGAGGCCCCAGATGCCGGAGGGTAATCTATTGATGGACTACCTCAGCGGTGCAGAAATTACCTATCTGAATCAGGGCGAATGGAGTAGTCATGAAGCTCTGGCAAGAGAGCTTCAGGCGTCTTATCAGGCGCAAGGTCGGAAGGCCTTCTTTATCCCAGTTGGGGCAAGCGACGAAGTAGGTCTATGGGGTTATATAAAGGCGAGCGAAGAATTGCTTCAGGATTTTAGCGACCTTGATTTGGAGCCTGAGTATATCGTTACCGCCACCGGTTCCGGTGGCACCCAGGCTGGGCTGATCGTGGGTACGCAGATGCTGGGAATCAGAAGTCAGGTGGTCGCCTTTAACGTGAGCGACGATGCCGCCTACTTCGACAGGAAAATACGCGACGATGTGACGCTCTGGAAGCAACGATACAATCAACAGTTCGACCAGGACGCAATGACGATAAAGACCGTAGAGGGTTATCTGGGCGTAGGCTATGGAATAGCAGGGCCAGAAATCTTTGATATTATTTCCGAGTTGGGTCGCACCGAAGGCCTTTTTCTAGACCCAGTCTATACAGGAAAAGCCTTTCATGGCATGGTAGCCGAGCTACTTAAGGGTGAATCGGGGCAGCTATCTGGCGCTAAAAACGTAGTTTTCATCCACACCGGCGGTCTGTTTGGTGTATTCCCCCAGCAGCAGAACTTTCGATTTGAATAGGGTGTGATAGGTGAGGCGAAACCTGCTTATCAGTTTTTGCAATTGGAATTGGACTCATTATGAATAAGATCACTCGGCCTCAGTTTGTAAAGACCTTGATTGCGACTGCTTTCATTTTCCCCAGTGTGCTGGGCATTTCTGTTCTGGCACAACCGCAGGACGGCACGGCCGGCGCGAGCTATTCATCGGCTGCACCCGACGGCGTTGCGTCGGCAAGCTATTCGGCACCTGAGCCTGCCACCGAGCTTATGGAAGGCAACAACGAAGAGTTGTTGCTCGCCAATACTCAGATGTTGGTTGAGGGCAGTTTGCGCTCCGGAGAAGGCTATTTCAGTGCCGACGGCGAGCGTTTTATCTATCAGAGCGAGACTACCGGGAATAACCCTTTCTATCAGATCTATGTAATGGACCTGAATAGCGGGAGTTCGCGTAAAGTCTCTCCCGGTGTTGGGCTTACTACCTGCGCCTGGATCCACCCGACTCAAGATTTGGTAATGTTTTCCTCTACTCACGAAGACCCGGATGCGCGAGCCAAGCAGGCGGAGGAAATCGCAATACGAGAGAGTGGTGTTAGCCGTCCATATGGATGGGACTATGATCGTTACTACGATATCTATCAGGCCGACAGCAATGGCAATGATCTTGTCAATCTCACCAATAGTGACGGCTACGATGCAGAAGGTTCTTACTCTGCCGATGGTAGCCAGATTCTATTCGCATCCAATCGCGAGGCCTATCAGAGAAATTTAAGTCAGGCGGAGCAGAAGCTCTTTGACGACGATGCATCGTATTTCATGGATCTTTATCTGATGGATGCCGATGGTTCAAATGTCAAACAGATAACCCATTCGCCGGGTTACGACGGAGGCCCCTTCTTCAGTCCAGACAATAGCAAGGTCGTTTGGCGTCGCTTCAATCCGGATGGCAACAGCGCCGAGATCTGGACGATGAATGTCGATGGCAGCGGTCAACGGCAGTTAACGGCAGACGCCATGGTCTCCTGGGGCCCTTACTATCATCCCAGCGGTGACTACATAATCTACTCCAGCAATATATTGGGTAATGCTAATTTCGAACTATTTATGATCGATCCCGAAGGTAGCAATCCGCCGGTTCGTGTCACCAATACAGCAGGCACGGATATTCTCCCGGTTTTCTCGCCAGATGGTAACAAGCTAGCATGGAGTACTACGCGCACCGCGGATGGTACTTCGCAGATTCATATGGGTGATTGGAATCATCAACAGGCGTTGAAGTTATTGGGGCTATAATTGTAGTCACGATGATTGAGTACTGAAGAGTAATGGCGAACGGTATTGCAATGAGAGAGCTCTTTCGAAAAATCATTGTCAGTGCGACCCTGTGGGGTGCAATCTCCGCGCAGGTCGGCTGGGTGTCGGCGCAGACTATTGATAGTCCTGCTAGCGTCGATAATCAGGACAGTGAACCGGCGCTCGTTCATCACAGCCTCAGAGTAATCCTCGATCCACAGAATCAATCGGTCTCCGTGGAAGATACCATTACCGTGCCGGATTCCATGTTAGGAAATCCCCTCACTTTTTCTCTGAACAGTAATCTTAGCATTAGCAATAATTCCCGGCGTCTCCAAGCTCTCGCAGCAGACCCGGCCGCTACCGTTGCCGGAATCAATAACACCGGTGGCTTAGCTGCTGCTACGACGCAGTATAGTCTCAGCCCACCCAGGCGAAACTCCAGTACCGTCCTTATTAGTTATAGTGGAACAATCTTCGATACCGCCGAACAGACCAGTGCCGAGTACGCCCAAAGCTTCGCCGAGAGTTCCGGTATTATCAGTGAGCAGGGTGTCTACCTAAATAAAGGCAGTGCCTGGGTTCCCGATTTTGGAGGCGATCTTATCAGTTTCGACCTGCGGGTAGAGTTCGCCGCCTCTGCCGGCAGTTGGACGGCGGTGAGTCAGGGAGATCGCCTGGAGAGCAACGGCTGGCACAGCGATCAACCGATGGAAGAAGTCTATCTGATCGCGGCCGACTTCACCGAATACTCGCAACAGGCGGGCGATGTTGAGGTGCTTGCCTATCTGCGCAATCCGGATCCGAATCTTGCGACGAAGTACATGGATGCCACTGGGCGCTATTTGGCTCTCTATGAACCGCTGCTTGGTGAGTATCCCTACAGCAAATTCGCACTGATTGAGAACTTCTGGGAGACAGGGTACGGCATGCCCTCGTTTACCCTTCTGGGTGAGCAGGTCATTCGTTTCCCCTTCATTCTTGAATCATCCTATCCCCATGAGATTCTGCACAACTGGTGGGGCAACGGTGTCTATCCTGACTATGAAACCGGCAATTGGAGCGAAGGCCTAACAGCCTACCTTGCGGATCATCTCTTTCAAGAGATGGATGGGTTGGGGCATGAGTATCGCAAGGAGATGTTGGCTAGATACAAAAACTATGTGGCCGAAGACGTCGATTTTCCGCTATCTCAGTTTACTTCGCGTAATTCCGCTGCCTCTCAGGCTATTGGCTACGGCAAGACTCTGATGCTCTGGCATATGCTGCGAATTCAATTGGGTGATGAACTCTTTCTGACAGGCTTACGCGAATTTTACCAAGACTATAAGTTCAAGCGAGCCACCTTCGAAGATATTTCCATGCATTTCTCTGAGCTCAGTGGCTTTGATCTCAGCGACTTTTTTAATCAATGGGTAGGTCGTGCTGGTGCGCCCGAACTATCTATTTCGGTCGAAGAGGTCATTGGAAATAGAGCCAGAATCATGTTTGCGCAGATTCAGCCAGAAGAGCCCTATACACTTAGGGTGCCAGTTGCCCTTTATTACGAAGGAAGCGACACGCCGACAATATATGATATCGATATCAGTCAGAGACTCGAAGGGGTAATGGCGGATAATTACGATCAACTGCAGGCGGTACTGGTCGATCCATTCTTCGATGTTTTTCGCACATTGGACCGGGAGGAGACACCTCCGACGATTGGTGAATTGTTCGGAGCCGAGCGCATTAGTTTCGTAGTGCCGCAATCGAATAGGCAGCACTGGATGCGCATGGTCGAATCCTTCGCCATCGGTGTAGATGCACAGATAATCAATGTCGAAGATATTACGGAGCTGCCTCAGGGCCGATCGGTTTGGGTGCTGGGTCGTGACAATGCATTTGCACAAACGGTTTTCGATGCCAGTAGTGTCTACGGTGTGCAGACGAGTCCATCCTCACTCATCATGGCAGGTAGCGATGTCGAGTTTGAGAATCGTAGCAGTGTTCTAGTCGCTCGCCACCCTGCAAATGCCGAGCTTGCCCTGGGCTTCATCGACGTGGATCAGATGATCGCCATGCCGGGAATGATCGATAAGCTGCCGCACTACGGCAAATATTCGTTCTTGAGTTTCCTGGGTGCCGAGCCTAGCAATGATGTGAAGGGAGTTTGGTCAAGCCCCGAGTCACCAATGCAATGGCTGAAACCGGATCTTCAGGTTGCGATCGATTTCGAGAATTTGCCGACAATGGAGCCGCTTGCAGTACTGCCATCTAAGTACATGCCCGACCAATTACGTCGACACGCCATGCAGTTATCCTCTGCGGATATGGAGGGCAGAGGGCTAGGGAGTGAGGGTATCGATAAGGCGGCACAGTATATAGCGGAGCAATTTCGAGCGGCGGGATTACAAACGCTGAACGGGACCTATATTCACGAATGGAGCCAGAGCATCGCCGGTAGAGGCAACATCTCTATGGCTAATGTTATTGGAATGATCCCCGGCGTGAACCGTTCGCTAAGTAATCGTCCTGTGATTATCGGTGCTCACTATGATCACCTCGGGATAGATATTGAATCCGGGCGACACTATCCAGGAGCCGATGACAATGCAGCCGGTATCGCAACAATGATTGAGGTTGCCAGGCAACTCGCTCGAGCCTTTACGCCTCAGAGGCCGATTCTATTCGTTGCCTTCAGCGGGGAAGAGTCTGGCCTGTTAGGCTCGCAGCACTTTGTGCAAGACCCGCCAGCAGGCTTTACCGCTGCAGACTTCTACGCGATGATTAACCTTGATGCTGTAGGCCGTCTCGACGGGCGGGATCTTCAGGTCTTCGCAACCGATAGTGCCTACGAGTGGCCGTTCATGGCACAGGGAATAGGCTTCACCATTGGTGTAAATTCCACCTTTCCGCCTAATACCATAGCAAGCAGTGATCACGTGAGTTTCCTCAATGCTGGCATACCTGCGATTCATCTGTTCAGTGGCGTACACGCCGACTATCACCAGTTGAGCGACAGTGCCGACAAGCTCGATCTAAGTGGCATGTCGGATATCGCGCTTTGGCTGGAAGAGGCGGTCGTATATCTTGCTGATAATGCTGAACCCTTGCGGGTTACTCTCGCTGGGGCTCCAGTGCAGGTACAAAGCACTACCGCTGTTAATGGAGAAAGGGCCGCGAGCCTGGGCTCGGTGCCAGACTTCGCCTTTGCCGGCCCCGGAGTTCGGCTTAGCGATGTAACCCCCGGTGGTGCGGCCGAATTGGCTGGGCTGCGCGCCGGTGATGTCCTGCTGAACTACAACGGGCAGCCCGTGAACGATCTGCAAACCTACTCCAATCTGCTACGCCAGTCGGCACCTGGAGATACCGTGAGTCTGGACATCCGTCGAGACGAACAGTCACTTGCCCTTGAGGTTCTCTTGCAGGCTCGCTAGATTCTGATCTCGCTTCGCACATCTAACGCAGGGCGCCAAACAGGAAGGCGGCAAACAGGCAGAGTAGCGACACCGTGATCAGGTGGCGATTCATGCTCGATTTCTTCGAAGCCCACTCATATCTCTCCTCCTCAACAAACAAACAATTCTGACCTTTCTTAAAAAATTTCACCAGATGCTCCTTAGGTATTGATATTGGATTAGCGAGTATTACAACCGAGTAATCTGACAAGCGATGGGCCGAATCAAGGCAAACTGCAGAGCAATAATGACGAAACATGGCAGATGCCGCATTGCTTGGCCGATATAGCAAGGAGTGGATTCGTTCACTGTTGGAACAAATTTGTAACTATTTGTTTCTATTTAGTAATTTAGCAAAACTATTGCGATATAGTGAACATCCAATAAGAAGTGCATAGCCGAGATTTAACAGGCCTCGGCGATAAAGAGCCAACCCCAGGGTACAGAAATGACCAAGTTTTGCCTTCGCATTAGTCTTTGCCTCCTGTCCTTCCTGTTTACCCTACCGCTACTGGCACAGCAGTCACTCCCACAGCTCACTCGGTTCGACGAGAGCGATGCGAATATCACACTAGATGGCTTTGTCGACGAGGCAGTCTGGGAGAATATTCCAGTAGTCGATGGCATGAGGGTTATCAACCCGGATACTCTGGCAGAAACTCCCTACGAGACTCACGTTCGTATGTTCTATACAGAGCGGGGCATCTACATCTCTTCTATAAATTATCAGCCAGCCGAGACTCTGGTGGCGCGCATGACTTCACGAGACACGCAGTTAGATCGCGATGGTTTCGTAGTCGGAATCGATGCCTCAGGCGGCGGACTGTATGGCTATTTTCTGCGCATTAATCTTGGCGATTCGATGACCGATGCGTCTCTGCTTCCAGAGCGGCAAATGAACATGCAATGGGATGGATCCTGGAATGGGCGCACCCAGGCATTAGATGATGGCTGGAGTGTCGAGTACTTCGTGCCCTGGTCCATGATGCCCCTGCCGCAAGTCGATGACGTAAGGCAGATAGGGTTTTATTTCGAAAGACAGGTGGGTCACCTCGGTGGCGAGGCTTGGTCCAATCCTGCACTGCCGCGTACTGTGAATCAGTATCTCTCTGCCTTCGAAAAATATGAACTCAGAGATATCGAGCCACGCAGACAACTAACCTATTACCCGTTCGCTTCGACTGTAGTCGACAATGTAAGAAACGAAACACAATTCAAGGTTGGCTCGGAGGTGTTCTGGCGGCCCACATCAAACACGCTCCTCTCTGCAACGCTGAATCCGGATTTTGGTAATGTAGAGTCTGACGACGTAGTGGTCAATCTGACAGCCTTCGAAGTGTTCTTTCCTGAACGAAGATCCTTCTTTCTCGAAGGGCAGGATATCTTTAATACTTCGCCCAGAACTGCCGGTCGCGGCGGGCCAGGTGGCCCAGTTTCTCTACTTAATACGCGCCGCATCGGCGGTGCAGCTATTTACAATGTGCCTAACGATGTGAACGTTGTGCCGACTGACTTAAGCATGCCGACAGAGTTGTTAGGAGCGGTTAAGTTTGCTGGCCAAAATGGGAGTTGGCGTTATGGAACACTGCTCGCCTCGGAAGACGATAGCGAGATTAGAGGTGAACTCGATGATGGCACTCGAGTTCATCTGCAAGCACAGGGAAGAGATTTTACTATAGCTAGAGTGTTATATGAGAATACCGGGTCGGGTGGTCGTCGTGCGTTAGGCTGGATGGGCACTAATATTTCACACCCCGAACTCGATGCCACGGTGAATGCGATAGATGCTCACTATTTCTCAGCCGATAATCGTTGGGTGATAGATGCTCAGCTTATGCATAGCGATGTTGACGGCGTCACCGGAGCGGGTGGCTTCGCCGATGTCAGCTATCGGCCACAGCGAGGCGTACAGCATACCCTGCGTTCAACCTATATAGATGACACGCTGGATATCAATGACCTTGGCTTCCTGACCCGAAACGATCAGATGAATATGGACTACAACTATTCCAAAATCGAGTCGGATGTCCCGGGGCTGCGTGGACGCAATACGAGCATCTTCATTACTAATCAGTGGAACACACAAGGTCAGCCAGTTCGAACGGGGCTTTTCTTCAACCGCGGATACAACTTCTTAAACAACAATCAGCTCGATTACAGTATTCGCTATTTTCCCGAGCGCATCGACGACAGACTGGGGCGTGGCACTGGAGATTTTCGGATAACCGAAAGATGGGGTGCAAATTTAAGATACAGTACCAACCGCGCAGAAGCTATCTCCTATAACGTGAGCTTAAACCTCGATCAGGATGAGCTGGGGCCGTCGCGAACACAGGGCTCTGCGGGTATTGTGTGGCGCGCCAATGACAGGTTTTCTACCGATCTCTCCCTGAACTATACCGACCGAGAAGCGCTACTCGTACACAGGGGGCAGGGAAACTACACCAGCTTCGAATCTCATCAATGGGCGCCGCGGCTTGAGACAAACTATTTCATCTCTGCCAAACAGCAGTTACGTTTCACGGCACAGTGGACAGCGTTGAAGGCCTTCGAAGACCGTTTCTGGCAGGTGAATCCTAATCGCCGAGATTTCCTGCAACCGGTTGCGAATCCAGATTCGACGCCTGATGACTTTGTTATTAGCCGGCTCACATTTCAGGCCAGATATCGCTGGGAGATTGCTCCATTATCTGACCTATTCGTTGTTTATACCCGGGGAAGTAACCTACCAAGAGACAGCTTCGACACATTTCAGACTCTTCTCGAGCAGTCATGGAACGACAGGATTGTCGATACCATAGCGATCAAGCTGCGCTATCGATTAGGCTCATAGGCGGCAACTACTTTTTCTGGTGTCGTATTCTCGGTGCGCTTGGTAGTATAAGTGCTAGGGTTTGTCGCTTAGACTTACGATCGCACATTCATCGCCTAGAGGCCATGGAATATTCTCTGGCAGGCACCGAGGTAACTCTAATGCATCTTCTTCGTTTCAAATTTAACGTCGCCAAGGCTATCGGTCTACTACTCATGACAGCAACACTATCCGCTCAGGTACAGGCACAGAAAGTCGTTATCGCTCACCGCGGAGCCAGTGGCTACCTGCCGGAGCACACGCTGCAAGCGAAAGCCATGGCCTATGCCATGGGTGCGGATTACATCGAGCAAGATGTAGTGATGACTAGCGATGATAAGCTCATCGTCTTGCACGATATTACCCTGGACAGAACTACCGATGTCGCCGAACGCTTTCCCGATCGTGTGCGCGAAGACGGTCGATACTACGCTATTGACTTTACTCTCGCGGAGATTCGACAGCTGCGGGCCAGTGAAGGCTTCGAGATCGACGATGGTGAGAAGAAGCAGGGCTACACGGAGCGATTTCCAATGGGGAAATCGACTTTCAGCGTGCCTACTTTGTCCGAAGAGATCGAACTAATACAGGGGCTAAATAAATCTACTGGAAAGAACATAGGGATCTATCCTGAAATAAAGTCTCCTGAGTTTCACCGCGAGGCAGGCAAAGATATCAGCACCGCAGTAGTAAAGATGCTTAAATCTTATGGCTACACTAGCAAGCAGGATAAAATATTTCTGCAGACCTTTAGCTTTGAAGAATTACAGATTATCCGTGAGCAGATTCTTCCCGCAGAAGGTATCGAACTTAATCTTGTGCAACTGATCGGCGACGTTTCTTCTTATCCGTGGATGTTCGAAGAAGACGGCATGGAAAAATTATCGGCCTTCGCCGATGGCGTTGGTCCGGATAAAGGGCTCGTGGTTTCCAGAAGTTCGCAGAAGACAAACCTTCAGGTGACTGAATTTGTGGGCCGGGCTCATGCGGCCGGCATGCAAGTTCATCCCTACACCTACCGCCTAGATCCGGGGCAGGTGCCAGCCTATGCGGATAGTTTCGAAGACCTGCTGGAGATTCACTATTTTCGCGCGAATGTCGACGGCGTGTTCACCGATTTTCCTGATCGGGCAGTGGATTTTCTGCGCAACAGATAGAGTCCTGCGCTAGAAGTTGTAGCGAAGGCCCAGAAAGGCAGCCCTGGGCGCGCCAGCGCCTAGGAATACAGGATTAGTCAGATCCTCAATAATAGGCACTTCCAACTCGGCTGGCTCTTCCCCCAGTAAGCCAAAACTCTCGTATTCTCTGTCGAAGAGGTTGTCTATCTTCGCGAATACCTCGAGCTTCTCGTTGACGCTATACCGCGCGCGCAGGCTCACCATGGTATAGCCGGAAACTTCGTCCAACTGATTGGATTCATCGCCACGCAATACCTGATTACCATTGCTGAGTATGTCCAGCCCAAGGCTGAGGCCGCTGCTGAACTGGTAATCGCTGGATAGCTTAAATTGATGCTGCGGAATGCCGGGAATACGGTCGCCGGAGCGTACTCTAATCTCACCCTCATCGTCGGCGAATGCATGGTTAGGGCTCAATGCCTTAAAACTGTCTTCAAAAGTTGCCTCTATGAAGCTGTAGGCCATCAACCAACTAAAAGCCTGCCATTGTCCCTGTAGGCTGGATTCGATGCCCGCCCTTCGCGTTTGGTCTACATTGGCGAAAAGGCCAGTGGAGCGGCCTGTGGTCTGAAACAGGATGTCGTCCTTATTCAAGGTATGAAACAGCCCCAGAGAATAGCCTACATCACCCAGAAAACCGCGTGATCCCAATTCGAAACTCTTGGCGATCACGTCATCCAGTGGTGGATCAGCCAGGAAGGCATTCGGCAGGCGACACTCCAGATCGACATCGGCTGGGTCTTCCCCGGCTTCGATGGCAAAGGCTACAGCAAGGTCGAAGACTCCCTCGTTACAGGCAAGCTCTATAGGCGTAGGTGCGCGGGAAGATTCACTATAAGACGCATACAGGCTATGACTATCATTCGCCTGCCAGGTTAGGCCTAGTGATGGATTGACTCTGGAGAAATTATGGTCGCCGTTAAGTTCGGGCCGCATGCCAGACCTGTCGCGCAGTACAACGTCGGTATAATTGCCGCGGGTAGATAGCGTCAAGGCTACAGTCGAGCTCAAGTCCATCGTGTTTGTAATGTAGAGACTACTGGATTCTGTTTCGGTATTAATAGAAGTAGCCTCGCTATCGACAAATGTGCCGGTGCCCAGACCTCGCGTGAGTCTGGAAATTGGATCGAGATTGGCAAGTTCCAGAACCGCATCGAAATTCGATTCGCCTCGGTAATAGGCACCCCCTGCAATGATCTGAGAATCGTAGCCCAGAAAGTTGCCTCTCACGGTCCATTGGAAATCGGCGCCTATACTTTCCTGGCTTCTGTCGCTCAGGTTATTTATACCCTGATCGGAAAGCACGCCTGTACCCGATAGATCATCTGCAAAATTTTCAAGATTAAATTCGTCGTCCGATCCCATCATGGCAGCGGTTTGATTCAGAAATGCTTCGAGGGCATCACTATCGGCAAATTGATTCTCACAGATGTCGTCGTCATCGAGGCCAAGCTCTTCGAGATCGTCGCCTTCGATACCGTCCAGCAGTTGCGGCATGCCACCAAGGCTGCACACTGCAAATTCCGAACCGTCACCGTTAAACGACTTTGTCTTATTCTTGCGATAGAAAAAATTTCCACCGAAACTAATATCGCTACTCACGTCATGCTGATAGTCGAAGCTAATCATCTGCATGTCGTTCTCGGTAATGTCAGGCCCAGTGAAAATAGCTTCTCTATCTAGGGCCAGCAACTCAGTAGGTGCCGCGCCATTACCTATTAGTTCAGATTGACCGTATTGGTAATTAAGATTGAGCTGAGTGGACTGGTCGCGCCAGCCCACACTGCCATAAAAATTCAATGCATCGGATTCAGACTGGTCGCGCCAGCCATCTTCCTGAAAGCTTTCCAGGTTCGCATAGTAGGCCAGGGAACCATTGTTACCGCCTGTTTCGAAATTCGCCGTCGTGCGACCAAAGGATCCTGAGCTTATTTCAACGTTAGTGCCCTCAGAGCTGAAGCCATCTTTCATATCGATTACCAGCGAGCCTCCAAGACTGTTCAGGCCGAACAATGGATTTGCTCCTCCGGATAGGGTGATGCTTTGCACCGCGGATTGTGGGAGTAGGTCCCAGTTAACCGCATCGCCAAGCGGCTCATTGATGCGGGCGCCGTTCTGATAGACAGCCAGTCCCTGTGCCAAGCCAAGCAGGGGTGAGGCGGTGAAGCCTCGGTATTGCAGGTCAGGTTGCATTGGGTTGTTCTGCGCATCGTTTAGCGAAACGCTGGTGAAGCTTTGTCGAAGAAAGTCTGAGATATTCAGCGGGTTCGCATTCTCTATGTCAGACGCATTGCGGTTCTGCACGGGGAAGGGGATCTTGGACTTATCGAGGCCTGCCCCAGAAGGGATCACTCCAATAATCAAAACTTCCTCTGGGTCCTGGGCATGAGCCATCTGGGCTCCAGCTTGGAATACTGCAAAGAGAGTTATGGAGACCACGAGCCTGCTGTGCATAGCTATCCCTGTGTTGCTTAACTACGATTTAATAGGTCGCTGGAGTATAGCAGAAGCCTAGACAACACTTCAGCTCACCCGGGGATTTGATACACTGTAGCCTGACGAAAATCAGGTGGGTGGAGCAAAGATGGCAACTATTTTAATTACCGGAACTAACCGCGGAATCGGACTGGAATTCACCAAGCAGTTTCTGCAACGGGGAGATCGAGTAATAGCGACCTGCAGAGACCTTGCCGCCGCAGATGCCTTGCGCGAGCTTCAGGAAAAGTTCGATGGCTTGCAGCTTCTGCAGTTAGACGTTGCCTCTACCGATTCGATGCGTGAGTTTGTGCAGGAGCTAGACGGCACGGCAGTCGATGTCTTTATCAACAATGCTGGCGTCTATGGTCCAGCGAACCTCAAATTTGGTGAGATCGATGGGCAGGTTTGGGCATCGGTTCTACAGGTAAATTCCATCGCACCTCTTATCTTAAGTCAGATGCTCATGCCGAACCTGCGTGCGGGTAAAGACAAGAAGATGTTGTATCTCACCTCGAAGATGGGGTCTATCGCTGACAATAGTGGAGGCGGGTCCTATATCTATCGTAGTTCCAAGACCGCGTTGAATAGTGCGGTCAAAAGCTTGGCCATAGACTTGGCTTCAGAGGGCTTCATTGCGGCGGTCTTGCATCCCGGCTGGGTGCTAACCGACATGGGTGGGCCGAATGCCTTGATAGATACCAAGACCAGTGTCGCGGGCATGATGAAGGTAATCGAAGGGCTCAGCCCTGAACGCTCCGGGAACTTTTACAATTACGATGGCAATGTTATCCCCTGGTAGCTTTGCAAAACTAACTGTGGCGCACGGCTTTGCGTTTAGCGCCGCGTAAGTAAACATGGTAAGGTAAGCTCCCTTTTTTGAGTCGACCTTTTACTTTGGTCGACTATTGAGTCGCCAAACTCTAGCCGGCATTGAATATTTGATGAGTCTCCACAAATCTCGCTACACCCTCAAGATCTTGATTCTGTTTGTCTCTTTTCTATCGAGTCAGAATGCAGCTGCACACGGCGGCGTCGCCTTCGAGGACGACCTCTGTGTGATCAATATCGATTTCCTGCAGGCACACTTCACCGTGTTCCAGCCGGAAACCAGAGAATCGGATGAATTCTGTGAAGATATCCCCGACGTCGCACGCTCTGTATTCGTCATGGAATACCTGCACAGCCTGCTACCGGAGATGGCCATCGATTTCCGTATCATTCGTGATATTAATGAGGTTGGCAGATATGCGACTCTCGACGATGTGCTGGCTATCGACGACCTCGAGGCAGCAACCGTCTACTATGAGCCGCCACGAATCGAGCCCGGTGGCTTTTATACGGCGAGCTATGAGTTCGACGCCGAGGGCACCTATATAGGCGTTGTCACGGCGGATCATCCAACGGAAGATCGGTACTACACAGCCGTGTTCTATTTTCAGGTCGGCGGCGCCGATTACGGCACCCTGCCTCTATTCTTAGCTCTGCTACTGCTCCTACAGACAGGCTACTGGCTTAGCAATGGCGCCTGGGAGCGACGCAAACAGCGACTCGCCGCCAAGAATCAAGCCTCCTAGCACTGCGTCGATCTGACACTGCAATCGATGACACGCTTGCACTCTCGATTCCAAAGTTTTAGTGTGTTGCCAATACGCCGATATAATTAAGCGTAGACGTATTATTGTTGTTTTCTGTTCCAGTTCGTGTTCCTAGTTTTGGTTGATTATCGTAGGGTGAATCTACGTGAATGCTAAGATTTTAAGGTTAAACAAAGCGGGTATCCCGGTAAGTTGGCTTAGCAGAGAAGAGACTGCAACTCTTTTGGTTAAAGACCTGGTCGTCTGGTCATTGGGAAATACCGTCTTCGAGATGCGAGGGGGCTATAATCGTAGCGGCAAGCAATCCGTCTTGCGTCTGCCTAGCATCGTGGCCTGTGCAGGAAAGGTTCACGCAGAAGGGTTCAACCCACCCCTGGAAAACAAATTTCTATTTCGTCGTGACAAAAATATCTGTCTCTACTGTGGTGGCCAATTTGCTGTTAACGATCTCTCTCGAGATCATGTTCAGCCACTCTCCAGGGGAGGCATCGATGTATGGACCAATGTCGTTACATCCTGTCGACGTTGTAATAATCGAAAAGCCGACCGTTCGCCAGAACAAGCAAATATGGAGCTTCTGGCCATACCATTCGTGCCGAATCAGTATGAGTTCCTCTATCTGTCCAATCACAACGTACTTGCCGACCAGATGGAATTTCTGAGTACGCGTTTCTCTCGACACATACAACTATCCTGACTCCACATTCTATCCTGCATTAGTGATTGCTTTGCAGCGCCAATAGCATTAAGTTTTCCAGTTACAATTTTGGCTTCGCTCTGATTCGAGAGACTCACTCTATGCATCTACTAAAAAAGCAGCAATATACAGCCAGGCTTAAGATGGCTGCTCTTCTGTGTTGCGTCCTCACAAGTTGTCAGGGAGTAGACGCGCAGCGCGGCCTCTTCAATTTTGAAAGAATATCGCTTGATGAGAATTTCCCGGGGGGCTATGGAGTAGAGCTGGCCGACATTGACGGGGATTCCCTGCTAGACGTTGTTGCGCTTTCCATCAATCCTGCGCAGTTTGTCTGGTACAAAAATCCTGGCTGGGAAAAATACAGTATCAGCACAGTTACCGCCGCCAATATCGATGCGGCGCCCAATGACATAGATGGCGATGGTGATGTCGATCTGGTTCTGGCTAGTGGGTTTAGTCTTGGTAATTCCACCGCGGGTGGCTTGATGCATTGGTTGGAGAATCCGGGTAACCCAACCCAGAGCCAGCAGTGGCAGATGCACTCCATAGGTCAGGTTCCTACAACGCATCGAGTTAAGTGGGGCGATATCAATGGAGATGGAATAGACGAACTGCTTAGCCTCCCGATTATAGGTGTCGGAGCCAGCGCACCGGACTATAGTGTCAATGTTTCTCTTAGAGCCTATCAGATACCACAGGATCCGAAGAAAGGATCATGGCCCAGTGTAGTCCTAGACCAGTCACTGCAGATGTCACATGGTCTGAGCATCGCAGATTGGAATGATGATGGCCGCGACGATATTCTGACCGCCAGCTTCTATGGCGTGCATCTCATTCAACTAGCTAGCAGAGGGCAGGCAGTAGCCAAACAATATTTGGCAATGGGTAATCAAGAGAAAGAGCGGCCCGCCATTGGTTCTAGTGAGATAGGAATCGGTATGGTCGATATAGCTTCCTCAAATATAGTGGACAGGCGTTTTCTTGCAACTATTGAACCCTGGCATGGCAATGAAGTCGTGGTGTACACAGCTGGCAATAATAGAAATGCTCTTTGGAATCGAGAGGTGATTGTCGATGATCTGTCCAGCGGTCATGCGCTGCAGATCGTAGATTTGGACAATGATGGCAACGATGAAATCGTAGCGGGCGGTCGTTCGGAACCCTTTCAGTTATCCATATTTTATTTCGATGAAAATGAACAGAAATGGCAGCGCAGCGTCCTGGATGCCGGGGGTATTGCGGTATCTGGACTTGCAATCGGAGATATTAATGCTGATGGATTCAAGGATATAATTGGCATCGGCAGTAGTTCTCAAAATGTAGTCTATTATCGAAATCCAGGAAATTAGCGAGTAGCTAGGTTTCGAAACTTTGAGAGTAAGAAGTTAGATTTAGCCTGTCGTAGTAACTTCCAGTGATAAATATTTCTGCAGCCTTTCGCGCATCTCGTGCGAACAGGGTGCGATTCGTGGTTTCCTTCATGCACAACCCGACAATAAGGCACGCTGCCGGTTTCTTCCTTTCCCTGGTTGCCGCCATGCTATGGGGTGTATTACCCATTGCATTAAAAGAGTTACTCGCAGGGATGGATGCGATCACCATCGTCTGGTATCGATTCTTCGTTGCCGGCATCGTTTTGTTAGTCTGGCTGGGAATGCGCAGAAATTTGCCTAGTCTCTTCACACAAAACACGCAGACAAAATGTTTTCTGGTGCTAGCGGCGACTGGCCTGGTAATCAACTACTTCCTTTTCTCCTATAGTTTGAATTTCGTAAACGGAGAAACAAGTGAAGCAGTTATTCAACTTACAACCTTGTTTCTGATTCTAGGTGGCGTCTTCGTTTACAGAGAACCTTTCTTCGCTCTGCAGAAGATTGGTACAGTCTTGATCATGTTGGGGCTTTTACTTTTCTTTAACGATAGACTGAGCGAGTTGACTAACCTAGAGAATAGAGAAACGATTGGCGTAATCGTTGTTATCTTTGCCGCAATCACCTGGACAGTGTATGCGCTGCTGCAGAAACAGCTCCTGGTAAAGTTTTCCTCGGTTCAGATTCTGTTTATGATCTATATGTTCTCAATCGTTGTCTTGCTGCCCTTTATTTCTCCGCTAAGTCTTTTCGAGCTTACCCAAATGCAATTCTATTTGTTGTTATTCTGTTGTGTGAATACCATCGTAGCCTATGGATGTTTCGCCGAGGCGCTGAATTGTTGGGATGCTTCAAAGGTTAGTGCAGTTCTAGCTCTAGCACCTCTCTTTACAATAGGCTCTCTAAAGCTTGTCGTCTTCTTTCAGCCGGACTATGCCTTCTCAGACCGGCTCAGTATGCTCTCTCTGTTCGGGGCATTTCTTCTTGTCGTAGGTTCCGTCCTCACCGCCCTGATGCCGGTTTTTCAGCAGCATCGCATTAATAAGAGAGCCGCATTGGTAGATTCAGATTAGATTGCGCTTCTAGTCGTTGACTCACCCAAAAAAATGATAAAAACTCTCTATTACCGTATTTTCACCTAGTTCATCCAATAAGGCGTTTACTAAAATAATAAGAGAAGGTGGATATTGCCATGAAACTATATAGAACATTCTTTATCGCAGCCTCGCTGCTACTCGCTTCGGTTCCTTCACTGGCAGAAATCGAGCGCGTTGAGATTAGCAATCGAGAATCATTGTCCGATGCCGGTGTAAATTTCAGCTACGAGTCGATTACAGGAGTCGTGTATTTTTCCCTCGATCCGAATGATGAGGCGAATACCGCCATCACCGACATCGAGTATGCTCCCGTCAACGACGAGGGTCTGGTTGAATATTCCGCCGATTTTCGCGTCTTGGTTCCTTCAGACTCGATTGCCAATGGTGGCTTGCTCTACAACGTTAACAATCGTGGGGGGAGTGTGTTCCCACCGGAGCAATCATTGCAACATCCTCTCAGCGCAATGGGCTTCACTTACCTGGCAACCGGATGGATTAACGAATTGTCTCCCCGTGCAGAGCGACTGCGGCTACACGCACCCATAGTGGGTTCGGTGCCTGGGCAGCAGGCTATTACCGGGCAGGTACGTTACGAGGTGAGCGTCGGAGCGGCTGCGGATACAGTGAATATCGCCGGAGGTGGTCATCTCGCCTACGAACCAACCGCGGCGGGCTTGCGTGATGCGAGCCTGACTCAGCGACTGTATCAAAATGACCCTCGAATTCCGGTTGAGCGCTCTCAATTTCAGTTAGAGGTCATACCGGAAAGCGACAGCAACCAGCCAGTAGTGAACCTCACCATGACTGGCGGCTTTCAGCCGGGAAGACTCTATGAGCTTATCTACGAGGCGCAGAATCCCGTTCTGGCCGGAGCCGGTATGGCTGCAATTCGCGACATGGTCTCTTCAATGCGTCACGGCGACGGCGGGGCAGCACACTTGGCCGCACTGAACTTGCCAGAGATCGACAATACCGTTGCATGGGGCAATTCTCAGAGTGGGCGTCTGCTCCGACAGTTTGTGTACGACGGGTTCAACGAAGACCTCTATGGCCGCAAAGTGTTCGATGGCGTTATTCCGGTAATCGCAGGCAGTGGTTACGGTATGTTTAACAATCGCTTTGCTATGCCCACGCGAACCAATGGTCAACATTCGAATCATCTCTACCCTAACGATCTGTTCCCCTTCACCTATGGCGAGAGCACCGATCCCTACAGTGGGCGTACCGATAGTATTCTGGGGAAGGCACGTGCCAGTAACACCGTTCCGAAGATAATGCATATTCAAACCTCTAATGAATATTGGGTTCGTGGTGGTTCATTGCCACATACCAATCCACAGGGCACCGAAGATGCAGTGCTTCCCGAAGAGGTTCGCTTCTATTCCATAGGCGGCTCACAACATGGCTCTGGCGATGGGGTGCCGCAAGCTCCGACTTCCGGGCAGTTGCCACGGAACCCGAATATGTGGTCGCCCATTGCCGATTCCCTGCTAGTGGCGATGTATGACTGGGTAGCTAATGGCGAGGATCCACCTGCTTCGCGCTATCCTCAAATTGCCGATGGCAGCCTCGTTCCTTCACACACAGACAGAGGCATCAATAACGCGGCATGGAATCCGTTGCAGGGCATAAATCATCCCGATGCAAACTATACGCCCAGCTTCGCCAACTATGGTGACCGCTGGCTGGAAGAGCGTATAATAGACAGGCATCCGCAAACAAGTGATATGCACTACAACGCCCTCGTTCCAGCGGTAAATGCCGACAATAACGATTCTGCCACATCGACCGTATTGCCACCTTTGACGCAAGTTCCCTTGGCGACCTTCGTGCCCTGGAATCTTCGAGCCCCTAGTACCGGCGCAGAGAAATCATTGGCCAGACTATCTGGCGGATATATTCCACTGCCAGCAAACAGCACCGCATCTGCACAGGCGCGAGATCCGCGCAGTGCAATATCCAGCCTATACTCGTCTTTCGATGATTACTTGAACCAGTACGAGACGGCCACCGATACACTTATCAGTGAAGGTTACTTACTAGAGGGGTTCAAGCAAATTTATATGGATATCGCTCAGGGTAATATTGCCGTATTCGAGTAGCCTTATTCCGTAAAATCAGTCACAAAAAAAGCAGGCTTCACTGAAGCCTGCTTTTTTATTGTTTGAATCTCTTGTCACTTTCTCAAGCGAAGTGGGTCTGTGGCTTCCACTAGAGTCTGACCTAATCGTCTCCTGGAATATCGAAGGAAATCTGTGACAGTCTAGGTAGGCTGCAGTTGTGTGGTGCCGTATCATAAGAGACGTCATTGGGGTTTAGCCCACCCTTCAGATCCATAAAACTTGTATGGCCGCTTTCGCCCAAACAAATAATATTTTCAGCACTACCACCTGGCTTCACCAAGCCACCCCAAACGACATTAGGTGAGTCTAGTCCGCTCACGGCATGCCACGCTTTCAGTGCGGCGTGACCGGGTACGGTGCCGCCGCCAATATACTCATTGTCATGAATGTAGATTTGCTCGGGGTAGGGATCGTAGTTTGGATCTTCTACCGTGCGACCACCAAGAGCGAAGCTATAGATCATGATGTTGACACTTTTATTGTCGCGGAATTGGTTGTCAAATACTTCGATATTGTCGTTCGCCAATACGAGTAAGCCGGTACCGGGTGGAACGTTACCGACAATATTGCCTTCCGGAGCGAAGTTCTCGGTATTGTTGCCATAGATTTCATTGTTGAATACGCGAGTTGCCTGACCGCCTTGCACGGGGAGATTCGGTAAGTCGAAGACGAGGATGCCGCCGGTGTTATTCGTTGCGACGTTGTCGTAGACATCGGCAAAGGTAGAGTTCTCTATCTCTATGCCCGCGACATTAAATTCGGCGCGGGAATTTCTTACTATGATCTGGCTGGATTGGCCTACGTAGATACCCGCATCGGAAGCGCCTATAGCGACAGAGTCCTCGATGAGTACGTTCCGTGTCTGAACAGGATAGATGCCGTAGGCACCGTTCTCGGTATTGGCGCCACGGGTCCATTCGGTTCGGACGCGGCGAATGGTTACATTGGTACTCTCGTTAATCTTTAGTGCATCGCCTACGGTGTCTTCTATGGCTACATCCTGGATGATGAAATCATTCGCGCTCACCAACAATCCTTCCGCCCCCTGGGCCTGATTCTTGAAAGAGAGAATCGATGCATCCATTCCGGCACCCTGAATAGTCACTCCGGGAACCGTTAGGGATAGACTGCGCGTGAACTCATGGACGCCAGCGGGCACCTCGATGACATCGCCAGGCTGTGCCTGTATAAGCTGCTCCTGGAAGGATTCTGCGAAACTGAGCTCGGGAGCCGGCGCACTAACTTCGCTTTGATCGCAGCCGGCGAGTAGCAATGAAAGTGTGCACAGGGCGAGTAACTTTTGCAGTGGCGGTATCGTTGGCATCGGTTCAGCTCCGGTAGAATTTAGTTAGCTGTTAACGTGGCTTTCATAGTGCCATGAATCGGTTGTTCTCAACATCTTTTCTCACCTTGTCGTAATCAAAAATCACACCGTTCATGGCGATGTAAACGCCAGCGAGCTTAGTCTGGGCAGCGGTCAAGGCGGCGCCGATGTTGAACATCGCATCGGAATTTTTAAACAGAGCGGGGCTGAGCGCACCGGTTAGTACAATCGTTTTGTTAGGGATAGTGTGGAGCACGCGGGCCGTATCTACCATGGTGTCTGTGCCGTGTGTGATCACGATTTCATTCTCTGGCGACGCAGTTACGGCCTGTCTTATGGTTTCTCTATCGGCATCGGTCATCTCGAGGCTGTCCTTCTGCATCAACGACACGACCTCATAGTCCAGGTTCAGGCTAAGTCCCGAGAGGACCTCGGTGATATTGGGTGGCCCTACCTCGTAGCTGCTTTTTGCGTCGAACTAGATCTTGTCGATGGTGCCACCTACGGTAAATATGCGAATCAAACTCATCTAGCACTTCCTGCTTCTGAACTTTCTTTGTTGCAATAACCACACCTTGCGTGAAGGCTCTAGCGGTTCACGACCTCATACATCCATGTGTAGCCGCTTGCTACAGCATCATCGCTGGCAGCCTCGCCGTCGCCGTACTTGCGGCTGAATTCGTTTAGCACCGGTATCACCGCCGGGCCGCTCATTATGCGCTGCAATCTTTGCTCATAGAGATTGCCATCGATACGCAGTATGACTCTATCGTCAGCCTCCAGGTAATGTGGCCATTGTTTCCAGATGGCCCCGTAATTGGTTGTCATGTAGCCGCTCACAACGAAAAGACGCTGCTCATAGGTAGCGAGCCAAACGGTACGTGACTGGGCTGGCTCCATCGTTTGAAATTCGATGGTGGCGCGGTCTTTTAGAAAACTCCAGTCAGCAGGGGCAGGGGCAGGGGTGCCGGTCTTGAATGGACCTCCCGAGAGTATTTCCAGGGGACCATCGTGAAACCTCATGCTGCCCAATAGCATGGCGGTGCTGACCAGAAGCAGGGCTACGCCGATGCCAGTCCATTTCAGTATTTTTCTCACGTGCTACTCCAGATAATTCGTGGGGATAAATAGGGATGATGCTAAATTTTTAAAAATTGTGATCTGAACTCCGAGACTTGCCGTAACCATAGACAGCATTAATGCCTCG
>Ga0222718_10000276_pt1 | contig 56483 bp, 63 predicted proteins | sample C33_27DmetaG_FD_165045 | JGI IMG/M metagenome (GOLD analysis project Ga0222718, IMG submission 165045) | Estuarine water microbial communities from San Francisco Bay, California, United States - C33_27D | ecosystem: Environmental > Aquatic > Marine > Unclassified | place: USA: California... | reverse complement strand
AGCGGCTTTCTCGGCAGCGGCTTTTTCAGCAGCGGCTTTTTCAGCTGCGGCTTTCTTGGCAGCTGCTATATCTCGAGCAAGTCTCTCTGCCGCAGCTTTTTCCTCAGCAGCTTTTTCCGCAGCAAGTTTCTCTGCAAAAGCTTTTTCCGCAGCAGCTTTTTCTGCGGCAAGTCTCTCTTGTTCTTTTTTTAAATTAGCTTCTCTGACAGCATTTGGATTTACCCTCCTTTGAAAAAGTGACATTCTACCAAACATATAATATATTTAAATATTTATTTATAAATAAATATACTTATTTCTAAAGTTAATTAAATTTTGCAAAACTATTTAATTGAGGCATAGGTAATTCGCTTGAAGAATTTCCTGGTCCTCCATAACTACCTCCAGAGGCACCACCCGCACCAGACATAGAATTTCCGTTATCAAAACCACTATCTACTTCGCCTGTTCCTCCTGGACCAGTTCCATTAACATTCATAGCATTATGACTTGGGACTTTCTTGCATTCAAAAGAAGCTTCAGGACATCTTCCTGGTGGAGGACAAGGAGGACATGGTTTTTGTCTTGGACAACTTCTGGAATCAGGACATTTAGGACAGACTGGTGGAACAATTTCAGATTTTAAGATATATTTGGAAAGGTCAATACCGGCGGCTTTTGCTGCAGCAGCATCTCTGTGTCTTGAACCTTTATCTCTTACAACATCTTCTTCAAGTCCTGCAATAGTTTTACTGTAATCATTATCAAGAAATGGATCGACCTTATTATTAGTCATAACTCCATGACCTGGTGCATTCGAAAATGGGTCATATTTACTACCTTCTGCTAAAGAAGCAAGTCTTCCAGGTCCAACTCTTCTTTCTTTTGTATTATCCATAGCATCATCGGCTGTTCCAGTAAAATGCTCTTTAAGTGTAAATCCTAAAGTTGATAGAACAATAGCAGTAATAATAATTAAAAATAATCTAAGTTTTGTTAATTTAAATTTCATAGTTATATAAATTAAGTTATGAAAAAATTTTTATCTTATTAAATTATAAATGCCATATAGATCTTTAACACATGGAAGAGTAGGTGGAGGTAAAACAGGATATAATCGTTTTGCATCACTACCATCATCTGTAAGTAAATCACAAGCATCAGCAATAAATTCGGCAAAGGGAGTAGAAAATAGTGGTCCAACAGTTAGACATAATGCAAATTCTGGAGGTTCCCAAAAATCTCGAAGAATAATCAGCAATAATTTTTTAATGTTAGCAAATGCATATGGTCCGGAACCATATGTATATGGACAAGGAAAGGGTTTTCCAAGAGCATCGCCTCAAACAAGTGTGGGTTCAACAAATGCATTTGTGCGTAGAGCAATAGCAAGAAGAGCGGTAACAAATGTAAATACAAAAGAAATGGCAGGAAATCATATTCAAGAGCAAGCTTGTGAATGTGTTTCAAATCCAGTAAGAAATTCAAGAGGAGAAGTAATAAAGAAGGCTTAATATTTTTTTCTATTTTATTTATATAATGGATATCAAAAGTTTATTTGAACCTTTAGGAGCTCAATATTGTGATTATTTTTATGTGTTATCAATCTTTTTCTTTGTTATATTTGTAATAACAACAGTGATAGTCCTTATGAAATGTTTTAGTAAAAAGAAAGGATTAAAATTAACAGATTGTGTAATACTTATTACACAACCATTGATGTTATATTTCATAAATAGATTATATTACTCAATGTGTGTTGGTTCACTGGAATAAATAACATAATATATTAACTTTATAATATATTATGGCAAAGTATTGTTGTTATTGTTTAGGTGCATTTTATTGCTGCTATGGTTCTTTAATATCATACAAAATATGCGAAGATGAATATATAAAAAGAAAGATGAAAATAAAAAGAATTAAAAGAGAATATAATACAGTTCGAGATATAAATTATGAAACAGAACTTTCAAATATAAAACTAACAACAATAGAATCGAAATTATCAACAATTATAGAAGAAGATGATTCTACATTGTTGTATTAGTAATGTGACAATTTTGATTATAAACAGTTGGTGCGTAAGCACCTTGAGCAACTAAAATTGCGGAAGTTAATCCAACAATGATACAAGTAACAACCCATCCTAATGCGGTTTTGCCAAATACTCTACAATTAATACCAGAACAATTTTTGTCTTCTAATAATCCTACCCCGATAGTAGAACCAATTTGACAGTGTGTAGTAGAAAGTGGTATTTTTAATCTACTTCCGGTAATAACAACTAATGCGGAACTAAGTTCAATAGCAACACCCCTGGATGGAGTAATTTTAACTAATTTTTCACCGATGGCATATGTAATTTTTTTACCATATAAAAAAAGACCAGAAGCAATTCCAACACCACCTAATGCTAAAATCCAATAAGCATCTTGCCCCATATCAGATTTATCATCTAATACTCCTCCTGAGTCATAAATAGTATAAATTGTAACAAAAGGTCCTATTGCATTTGCGACATCATTAGCACCATGACTAAAAGCATCACAAATAGCAGTAAAAATTTGTAAATATTTAAAGATTCCTTCAGTTCTGTTATCAAATTTTTCAGCATTATTGTGTAAATCGGTGACTCTTTGTAATTCATCTTCTCCTTTAATATTAAATTCAATTTGATTGGTTTCTAATTTGTTTTCCATTTCTATATTTGTAGTTTGATGATTACCTTGAAATTTATTTTGAACATATTTTTTTAATATTGGAACAATTGGAATAGTAATCAAAGCACTAAGACCTCCAATACCAAATGCTGCGCCAAATGCAACGCCCAAAGGAGTTTTATCTAACCCTAAACCTTTAGCTCCTTTGTAAATAATAAAGAAAGCATTAATTGTCATAGTAGAACCAATTAAGATAGGATATGCAAAGTTGATTCTATTTGAGTTGAAATCCTTTCTTAATACTGCTACTCTTGTAACAGAAAATAAAATTATAGCAATAATAGCAGAAAATATTGGAGATAAAAACCAAGAGAAAACAATTCCACTTACTCCTCCAACGTACGGGAAAGTTTCGACAGGTTTATACCAAATAACACAATCATTACCCTTTAATATCATCGCCATCCCAATCATTCCTCCAACACAGGAGTGGGTGGTCGATACGGGCATTTCTAAATAACTGGCTAAAAATAACCAACACCCAACTGAAAAAATAACCCATAAACATCCGTACATAAGTAAATAAGGTTCATCTTCAAAACATTGATAATCAGCAATTCCTTTCCTAATTGTATTTGTAACATGACTTCCCATTAAAACAGCACCGCCTGTCTCAAAAATGGCGGCTAACACAACAGCTTGATTAATAGTTAAGGACTTTGACCCTACAGAAGTTGCAAAGGCGTTGGCAGCATCGTTAGCTCCAATACCACCAGCAGCAAAAAATGCAAATGCACCTCCTACAATGACAATCCAAAGATACATAAATATAAGTATTATACTATTTACATTTTTAAATTGATTTAAAATATAATTTATGATAATACATATAAAATGCAGAATTATATGAATGAAGGAGAATTAGAAGTAGGATTGGATGAGGCGGGAAGAGGTCCTATGTTTGGTAGAGTATATGTTGCGGCGGTAATAATTCCTCAAGATGATAGTTATGAACATTCTTTAATGAGAGATAGTAAAAAATTAAGTGAAAATAAAAGATTATATGCTTTTGATTATATTAAACAAAATGCTATAGATTGGGTAGTAGAATATAAGGATGAAAAATATATTGATAAACATAATATATTTGCTTCAAATTATACAGCTATGCACGAAGCGGTAAGAAAATTATTGGTAAAACCTGACCATTTATTGGTAGATGGTAATTATTTTAAACCTTGTATGTATAATGATGACGATTATATATCATATACAACTGTAGTAAAAGGAGATAATAAATATACCCCTATAGCTGCAGCATCTATATTAGCAAAAGTATCAAGAGATAAATATATAGAAGAAATGTGTGAAAAATATCCATTATTAGATGAATATTATGATATTAAATCAAATAAGGGTTATGGGTCCAAAAGACATATGGAAGGAATAAAGAAATATGGTATAAGCCCTTGGCATAGAAAATCATTTGGTATTTGTGCTTCGTCGAAAATAAATAAAAATTTTATTTAAATATATTATATTTATTATTATAATGAAGATAATACCTTTAATTGGTATATTACATTTTTTTGGACCATTAATATTTTATAAATCAAAAATAGCAATATTAATTTTTATAAATGGACTAATATTTCATACATTAGATGTAAGTGATATAAATAATCAAATAAATACACCTTTTGTTAATTTTTTGAAATATTATGATACATTTTCAAATATAATTATGATATCATATACTGTTTATTATTATAAACAAATACATTTTTTGGCTTTTATAGCTTGTTCTTTATATTTAATTGAAGTTTATTGTGTAAAATATACGAATTTAGAATATTATCATACTGATATTATACATCTCATAATGCATGGAATTTTTGGTTATGGATTATCATTAACATTAAAAAATTGAATATTATATTAAATACAATATATTTAATTATAATAATATGGAAGAAAATGGTCATAAATATTTATTTGGATATTATTCAAATGAAGAAAAAATTTGGTACGTTCAAGCGAGAAGATTTGTTCTTTTAAAAGATAAAAATAAAAACATAATTATGGGTCAATTTATACAATCAAGTTGGTTTAATAAAATTTATATTACAAATAAATCTGCATTATTTGTTGTATTTAAAGTTGAAAAAGAAATTTCCAGTCAAACAATAGAAAAGGATATGAATGGTTTAAAAAATCCATTTCCTACGCTATACGATATTCCTCCATATGTATCAAGATATTCTTATTTTAATATGCCATGGCAATTAGTTAATCAATGTGCTACAGTATTAAAAGAAAAAGATTGCTTTAATTTTACAATAAGAGCATTTAATAATCCATATGATAAATTAATTTTAAATGTTAGAAAAACACCTAATAATATATTAGATAATATGCGTAATAGTGTTAATAACTTAGATGGTATTGATAATGAAAATCAAAAAATTATGATTACTCTACCAAGTTTTGAAAGTCCAATCCATTAAATAATATAAAAATTGAATTTAAAAAAAATATTATATTAATAAGTATTAACAAAATGCGATTTATTGTCTTTGATACCGAAACTACTGGGTTGCCTAAATTTAGAAAGGCTCATCCTTCAAAAAGTGAGTTATATCCTTATATTTGTCAAATAAGTTGGCTTGTATATGATGATAAAACTGAAAAAATATATACAAGAGATTATATAATTAAATTACCTGATGGCGTAACTATTCCAGAAGAATGTACAAAAATTCATGGAATTACAAATGAAAAAATGTTGGCAGAGGGAGTTGATATAAATAAAGTATTAGATGAATTTACAAGAGATTGGATGAAATGTCATATATTAGTTGCACATAATTTAGATTTTGATAATCGAGTTATTCAAGCCGAATATCACAGAAATCAACCTATTAATTGGCTTGGAAGACACCGAAAGATTGAATACTGCACTATGTTATATGGAAAAAAATTTACAAATATTCAACGTCAAAGTAAATATAATTCTGGAACATATCAAAAACCACCAAAACTTATTGAACTTCATAAGGAATTATTTAAAACAGAACCGTCAAATTTACACAATTCTCTAATTGATGTATTAGCTTGCTTCAGATGTTTCTATAAAATGGTGCATAATGAAGATATTGTAAATGAAACTACTCATAAGACATTTTATAATTATTATAATGAAAAATGCGGTCTTTAATTATATAATCGAAAAATATAAATATGTAGAATAATTCATATTTATTTTTTAAAAATTTTTTTTATAAAGGTAAAGGTAAATTTCTCTCCAAAAAATTTTTAAGGGAGTTGAAAAATATAAGAGAAAATAAAAATATTGTAATAAAACATAATATCTTATAGATACTCTGTATAAGTTACTTTTTTTTACGGGTTTTACCTTTCTTTACCCTTCTTTTAGTTTTTCTTTTTATTCTTCTTGATTTTTTTCTTTTACGTTTATTTTTTTTTTTCTTTGTTTTTCTTTTTCCACCTCTTCGTTTTCTTTTTGTAGAACCGGTATTTGTTCTATTTTCAATAAATCTTAAAATGTCTGTATTAACAGGTCTTATAGTAAGTAAATGACGTTTTGACCCATTACTTGGCTGACAATGATCGGCACTAACATTTGTCGTTAATTGAGTATGAGTTTCATCGTAACCACGAAAATTAGAATCATCATCATCTCTTACAATAAATTGGCTTGCAGCTATATCTGGTAAATCTCCCCAATCAGAAATATTTTCTCCTTCCTGTCTGAAATTTGTTGTTGTACTACGTAGTACTGGAGGAGCATACCATTGAACTTCATCAGCAGAAACAATAGGATTAATATCAGTATTTTCATGTATATGAATTAAAAAATATTTTTCTTTAGCTTTTAATGCGTCAAGTAATTGATGTCTTAAAAATAATCCAAGTGGTATGCCCATTCCACTCGCATTGGTAAATTGAAAATGTCCTCTGTGATTGTGTTCAAAAACAATATTATTTTCAGTAATCATTAAAGCATGGTCACCTGTTCCCATACATTGGTATTTTGTATGTTGTAAATAATCGTGTTTAGTAAGAAAATCACGCAAAAATGATTTTGGTATAGAATATCCCTTATAAGGAGGTTTATCTAATTGAAAAATAATTTCATCCTGGTCCTGTAAAGACTCTATTAAATCCATATCTATCATAATAGGATGGAATAATTCTCTTGGTTCTGTTACGGATATGGAGCGTGTGCTACTTAATTTTTTTTTTTGCATTTTAGGTTGATTTATTAAATCTTTAGCCATTGGTTGTGGTCTATTAATATCAGATTTTATTGCGTTATTGATTGTTTTTTTAAGTTCATATGTAATATTTCCCTTTGATGCGTTGGCTCGTTTTTGGGATTTATGTAATCTTTTTCTATCTTTTATTATGCTTTCTAATCTTGTTTGTTCATCTTCTTCCATATTCTCATCGTCGCTTTCTTCATCTTCACTGCTATCTCTATACCTACTATTCAGCGCCGCATACTCCTCACCCGTCATTTGATTCAGCCTTTCCAATGCCCTTCCTGCCTGAGAGCGGCGTTCGAGGTCCTCATCAGCGAGACGTTGAGCTCTCTCTCTTGGTGTCATTCTTACAGGATTAGTAATCCCTAAAAATTGATTCATGTACTCTGTAGCCATACGACGGCGGGTTTCGCTCGCTGGAATAGTAAGTCTTCTATTTGCTCTCCTTAGTGGAACTCGTAATCGTCTTCTTACCGCGTCACGAATAGGTGGAGGACTGGAATGCCTATCTATGTCTGAAGGAGGTGTTGAAGGAGCACTTGAAACAGATGAATCAGTATCAGATTCATTGACTATTTGTGTTAATTGTTGAGAAGCTGGTTCTTCATTTTTGGACGCAATTTGCTGTGTTTCAAATTTACTTTCTGAACTTTGGCGTGGTGGAGATGAGGGTGGAGAATAATTCCCGAAGAGAACTCCTTGATTTTGAGGTGATTCTGCACTATAAGGAATGGCTTGTGTCCGTGTGTTTGACACCGTACCCATACATGATAGACAACGAGCTGTAGTTGTTCCAGATTCTACGTCTGTTCTATAGATAAATGTCGCATTTTGTTGTCCACATAAAGGACAATTACTTAATCTTCTATCAACCATAATTAATATATATATTATTTATATTAATTATTTTCTTGTTTTTTTGGTTTTACTAAAAGACATTTTTCTTCTTCAAAAAAGATTAATTTGTTTATAAATTATGAACCACACATTAAACATTCTTCCTCGTCTTCATCTAAATTGTTGTTTTTATCAGGCTCAATAGTAAATTGTTGAGGTGCAGCCTTGGCTTTTGTTCTTAAATAGTAAATACCAGTTTTGAGTCCTTTTTTCCAAGCATAAAAATGCATAGCAGTTAATTTATTATAAGTGGGTTCTTTCATCCAAAGATTAGTGCTTTGACTTTGACAAATAAACGCACCTCTATCAGCAGCCATTTCTAAAATATGTTTCATAGGAATTTCCCATACAATTTTATATTTATCCTTTAATGCTTTTGGAATTCCTACAACATCTTGAACAGAACCACTATGTTTGATAATTTGATTTTTAATATTATCAGTCCATAAACCTAATTCAATTAACTCTTTTAATAAAAATTTATTAATACAAACAAATTCCCCAGCGATAGTTCGTCTCACATAAATATTACTTGTAAAAGGTTCAAAACATTCATTATTCCCAAGAATTTGACTGGTAGAAGCGGTAGGCATAGGAGCGAGCAATAAAGAATTCCTAATGCCATGTGTTTTAATATTATTTTTGAGAGCATTCCAATCATATCTATCAGTTGGTGTAACATTCCACATATCAAATTGTAAAATACCTTGACTGGCGGGAGAACCTTGAAAGGTAGAATAAGGCTCTTTTTCTTTAGCTATTTCCATACTCATTTCTAAAGCAGCATGATACATAGTTTCAAAAACAAGTTTATTTACATTTTTAGCATCATTTGAATGAAAGGGAATATCCATCATAGCCAATGCGTCAGCAAGTCCTTGAACCCCAATACCTATAGGTCTATGTCTCATATTAGATCTTTTGGTTTTATCAGTAGGATAAAAATTAATATCAATAACGTTATTAAGATTATTAGTAACAACCTTAGTTACTTTGTGAAGTAATTCATAATCAAATGTATTTCTTAGTAAATTAAGTGTTGCTGAATATCCTCCAATTAGTTTATCACCGTGGTATAATATAGGAAGTGTGTCAACATTATGAGTTTTTTTAAATTCGTCAAAATCATCTACATTAATATTAGTTTGTTTAAATTCAATAGATTTACGTTTAAGTAAAGCTTTAAGTAAATCACACCATTTGCAATCATTTTTAGTGTAAATAGTAATTTCATCAGTGAAAGGAGATTTAGTATCGTTAACAAATTTACTGAGAGCAATAGAAGCTAAATTACAAACAGCAGTTTCATTTTCATCACTGTATTCAATAATTTCACACTGAGATGTTATTACACCGTTAAAAATACCCGCATGCCGCTTTTTTTCTGTAAAACAAAAAGTTTTATCAATTTCCCCATTATCTATAATTTTTGATATTTTTACAAATTGTGTAGCATTTCTTTGAGGTTTATGTTTATTAATAATCAATCGTTTTGGAGAAAATCCTAAATCAACTAAATTTTGTAAATCGTTTGATCCTACTAATAATCTCCATAGTTTTTTTGATTCATAATAAGTCGTCCCACCTTTTCCATCGGGCAAATAAGACAATCTTTCATTCATATTTAAAGTTACTTTACTTGCAATCCCACAAGTTTGTAACATTAATTTTATTTTTAAAAGAAATTCTTTATGAATACAAGAAATTTGTAATGCTTGATTTGTATTATTTTTTGCTATGCTTCCATCTCCGTCACAATATCCAGCAAACCAATCCAATTTACTTTTTAATGAATAATTCATAGGAACGAAAAATTTATCTTTTAAATCAACTGGTAAAGTAATGTTTAATTTATCATTACTTTCCTCACCTGTGGAGCGATAATCTAAATATTGTAATAATTTAATCTTTTCACCATATAATGAAATATGTGCTTTTTTTGTATAAGAAATTCCACAACAATGTTCGCTGACTTCATCATTTTTTTGATAATCTAAATGTCTTTTACAATATGATTTTCCTTTTAAAGATTTAAATTTACATTTTCGTTCTTTTTGATTATTGTTACAGTAAGTTCCATCAGCACTAAAAATACCATTAGTGTATGCTGATTTTAGTTCTTTTTTATTATCTATAACAGGATATTCACATTTAATAAGTTTCATATCTGGTTTCAGATTCTGAGCTTCTACAATAGTTACATTTTTACTTTTAATAACATCCTGTTTTGATTTTGATGTTGGGTATTTTGTTTGAATATAGAATTTATGATATTTTGTACATGTTAATTGAGCACCATCTGAAAATTCAATCGTTAATAGTTCAGCATTATCGTTAGTTTGTTTGACTATAACTTCGCTGAATTCTTTACCATTCCAAACATTAACGGGTTTATCTTTGAGAGTTTCTATTGTTTGATGACCTTTATCTGTTAATAATAATGTATCTCCTCGAACACAACACAAATTGGAGCTCTTTATAGTTCCTAGATTTTTTTGATTAGATTTTTGATTACAAGCATCTTTATAAAGCATATAAGGGGTACCTGTTTCAATTTGACTATCAAGAATTTTAAACCATAAATCTCTGGCTTTCATTGTTTTATTTCCTTTACCTTCTTTTTCATATTTTTTATATAATGTATCAAATTCATCACCATATACATCACTAAGTCCGGGACATTTATCTGGACACATAAGAGTCCAATCACCATTTTCACCGATTCTTTTCATGAAAAGGTCAGGTATCCATAAAGCATAAAAAAGGTCTCTGGCTCTGGCTTCTTCATCACCGTGATTTTTCTTCATTTCAAGAAATTCTTCTATATCACCATGCCAAGGTTCAAGATAAATAGCGAATGAACCGGCGCGTTTGCCACCTCCATTATGTATAATACCATTATGAATCATATAATTATGGGTTTTTTTCATTTGTAAATCGTATAATGTTCCTTCATATGTATTTTTTGTGATGTTTGATATATGCGTAAATATTAAATTATCATGAGTAAAAAATTTTGTAAATGTTCCTTTATCAATAGAAAATAAATCAGCTATAAGTTGTGTTTTTGGAATTCTTAAACAATAAGATATTTTTTTATTTTCAATTAGGTCACCATATTTACTAACGTGTTTTTCTCCAATTCTATTTCTGATATATCCACCAGATGGTATTTCCAATCTTAGTAACATATATCTAAGTGATTCTATTAATTGTTTTGATGTGGTATCGAATGTTATTTCATTAGATTTACATCCATCACTATCAATTAAACCTTTAATAATATATTTAATTTTTTCATCAGGTAAATTAATCCAATCTGAATGAACACGTTTTTCTTTTTGATTATTATATAATGATGTGTATCTAAATGGAAGATTTATTGCCTTATTCCATCGAATTCTGGTGGTGTTATTTTCCTGTGCAATATCATATCTAACATAATTATTTGTTAAATAATTTTTAATAAATTCTAAATTCGCTGATTTATTTGTTGAATGTAATGAAATATAGCAAGATGTTGATTTATTACTCATACAACCATCACCAAGAAGAAGACCATAAATGTAACAATCATCATTATTAAATTTTGGATTGTCTTTAATATATGATGGTTTTTTAAAAATAAGCATATCATTTGTTGTAAGTGATTTTGCTTCAACCCATTGAGGTTTAATTATATTTTTAATTAATCTATTTTTAATTGTTTTATAATTCAATCCTTTTTCTTGATTTTGAAGACAATATACTGGATGTTCGGGAGTTATAGTAAGGGGGGTAAAAGAGTTTGCACCATTTATAATGTATACATCACCAGTGTAAGAGTGTTCCAAAACATTATCAATTATTTCAGGACCATTTGTAGTAAAGATGGCTGTTTTTCCCGCTTCAACAAATTGAATTTCCTTAGGACCGTCTGTAGTGTAAATATAAGTTTCTGGTAAAACGCATTGGTCAACGTATCTTGCAGTATTGTTAAATACTCTTAACATAGGAACAATTCCGTTTGAAGTACCATTTGTTCCACGAATATGAGAACCAGCTGAACGAATATTATGAATATGCATTCCAATTCCCCCAGCCCATTTGGAAATAGCGGCACAATCACCAAGTGTATTATAAATTCCTCTGATACTATCACTTTCCATAGAAATAAGATAACAGGAACTTAATTGTGGTCTGGGAGTTCCGGCATTAAAAAGAGTAGGTGTGGCATGAGTAAAATATTTTTGACTCATAAAATCATATGTCTCTTTTACTTTATCTAATTCTCCATTGTGAATACAAATAGCAACTCTCATCCACATATGTTGTGGTCTTTCAACAATTTTTCCATTTATTTTTAATAAATAAGCTCTTTCAAGTGTTTTAAATCCAAAATAATCAATAAGATAATCTCTATTATAATCAATCATATTTTCATAATCATTATAATTTTTTCTGATAAGTTGAATTTGATTATCAGATAAAATAGAACTTTGATTATCGTGGATATCTTTAAATTGATATAATTTTTCACATATTTGTAAGAAATTTCCTTCTGTATTTTTATGACAATTTGAAATTAATATTTTGCTTGCTAATGTTCCATAATGAGGATGTGTAGTAGATAAAGAAGCACATTGTTGTGCAGTTAATTCATCAATAAGTGTAGTAGGAATTTCATCATAAAGTCTATCAATAATTTTTTTAGTTAATGAAGTAAAATTAATACTTAATCCATCTCCTAAACTTTTAACTCTATTTAAAATTTTATCAAATGAAATGCTTTCTTTCGTTCCATTACGTTTAGTGACTGTATCTTCTTGATGCATAATATGTATTATAATATTGTTATAATATTTTAAATAGTTTGTGCGAAATATTATAATTAAGTTAATTAATTAATTATAATATAATATTATATAATGAATATTTTAAATATATTAATAGGTATAGGTATGATTTTAGGTGTATTTTTTATAATATCAGGATATAAGGAAGATTTTACAGTAATGAATTTAGAAACTAAATTAAATCCAAAAAAAATAGAAAATCCTCCAAATTTTAAATTAAAAAAAGATATAAGTAAAACAAAAAAAGATTGTAATCCAGGATTTGATTGTAGAAGAGTAGGTTTTTATTGTTCTTTAATAGGTTAATCATCTGGAAAATCAACAGATTCGGTTCTTACTTTAATAACAATATTTTGTTTTTCATCTATTTTAGGACTAATATTAGAATCCATAAATAATATTTTAGTATCAGTTTTTAATTTAGTTAAAGAATTGGGTGTTAATTTTTTTTTAGTTTTTATTCTTTTTTTAGGTTTTCTATGTTCAAATCCAGTTTCTCTTTCTTTTAAAATAGTATCCCAAAGTTCTTTGAATTCTGGATAAACAGCTTTAAACCATTTTTTATTTCTTGGAACAAGAACACAAGAATAATCTTCTAAATACCAATAACAATTAGTAACCCAAGTCATATGTTTATTTTTTTCCATAATATCATCATACCATTTATCAAATTCTTTTTTGGATATATCTACAGGAGCATATTCATAGTAAGGTTTTTCATTATAAAAGAATTGAATAATGATTCCTTTTCTTTGCCCATTAGCAGTTCTTGTAAATGTATCACCGTCATTATTAAAATCGTCTTCATTATCATATCCTTTATAAACCGTTTCTAAGAAATCACATTCATTTAAATCCCAAACCTCCATTTGTAATTGCATTTGAATCCAATATTCTTTTTTGGGTGTTCCGGTTAATTTTCTTGAAATAGGATTTTTAACTTCAACTAATCTTCCATATAATGGACTATCTTCTTTGATATTAATACCATCTGGAGAAGCTCTTAGAAAAGCATATTTTTCATGTTTGATACAACCAAATTCACCAACATCTGTATTGAAATCAAATTCGTAATGCATAATTGATAAAGGTTCATATTTATGTCCATTATGAAAAGCACTATGTATGTTAACAGATTGTTTTTTACTCATATCAATATCTTTACATTTACCATAAATTAAATTATTTTTAGCAGATTGTGTATCAATAGCTTTCCATATATCACTTGCGGATAATCCTTGTTTTCGAAATTCAAACCATTCTTTAGTTAGTTGTTCAGGTTGTTCAACATTTTCATATTTTTTTAATAAATTTTTGATTTTGTTTTTATCATTTTTTTGAATAATACCAGTTCCAGAATAAGATCGAAAAGAATTATTTTTGTAAAAATAAATATTTATCGCATCTAATATATTATATTCCAAGTCGAATTCAGTATCTAATTGATTAAGTAATCCAAAATAAGTTTCATTAATAATTTGATATAAAGATTCACACATTATATTTTCAAAATTATATTCTTTATATAATTTTATATTATTATCGAGAAAGTCTTGAATAAAGTATGAAATACTCTCTTTAAATTCTTCAATGTCCTTATCAGTATAATTATTATGTTTTTTTTCTTCAATAATTAATTGATTTTGAATATCATGTAAATTTTGCAGGTCATTCCAATATGTAATCATTTCGTAATATATATATATTATATTGTTTAAATTAGTATCAATTTTATTTTTTTTGATTCTTTTTTTTAATTTTATTTTTGTTTTTCTTGATTTTTTTAGGTGCTAATGATTTAAGAGTAGAAGTTCTTTTATCACTACGTTTAAGAGTAAATTTATTTGTAGTTTTATTAAATATTAATGATGTAATTGATTTAATTGTGTTTGTTTCAATATCATAGACAACATCCTTTTGTCTTTGTAATTTTTTTCTTTCCAAACATTTTAATAAATAAATTTTTAAGTCTTTACTTTGTTCTTCATTTAATTTTTTTTCATCACTATACGTGATTACATATTGATTTATTTTTTTTAATTTACTTGCTTTACTTAATTTACTCCAAGGTTTATTTTTATTAGATTCTTTTTCATTTCTTAAAAATATTTCAATATTTTCAGTATTAGGTGTAGATTCATATATTTTGGAATTATGATTTAAAAGCATTGTTTGATATTTTATGTTTTGTAATTCTTGACATACTTCACTCATATATATATATATTTTGATTTAATTCTATACTATTTTTTATAAGATTATAATATATGAAAAAAATAGTTATAAATGGAAAAAGAAACATAGATGGTTTGACAAATAAAAAAAATAAAAAAAGAAAGGTAACTGAAAATATAGTTAATAAAAAGGTATTTGATAAAATATCACAAATAGAATATTTAAATAAATTATTTTTGGAAGAATATTATGATGGAATTGATTTCTTAAAACGAGAAGTGGAGAGAAAAATAAATGGATATAAAAATCAGGATGTAAAAAAAAAAATTTTAGATGAAAATAAAATCATAAAATATGAAGAATGTTTAGAAAAGTTAGTAATATCAAAATTAAAATGCTATTACTGTAAAAAAGATTGTTTATTGGCTTATGAAAATGTCAGAGAAGAGATGCAATGGACATTAGATAGATTAGACAATTCTATAGGACATAACAAAGATAATGTAGTAATTTGCTGTTTAAAGTGTAATTTAAACAGAAGAACATTAGATGATAAAAAATTCAAATTTACAAAACAAATGCGAATAATTAAAACATTTTAATATTGGTTTTATATATATATAATGAGTGGTTATGTACCTAAAAGAGTATCAAGCACAAGAACCGCAATGGGAACAACAGATCAAACTCCTCAAGGTTATGGTTCAGTAATGTTAGGAATGTTAAGTAGCGTAGGACGATCTTCAAGTAATTGGAGGGCAATTAAAAGAAGAAGTTATGTAACATCAAATCAACAAATTAATAAAAACAAATATAATTTACACACTGTAAGTAAGTTAAATATTGTATCATCAGGAGGTAATAAATATGTATTCAATAATAGTGATAGTTATGATGAAAATTTAAAATATAATTTATCTCTTGGTGGATATAAGATAACACATATTCCAAAAGCACATCCAATAGCTATATTAAATAACGGTAAAGACACAAAAATATCTTACCATGTAGTTGATAATGCACCAATTATAATAAAAGTTAGTGGCGGAAACACATCAGAAACAAGCGGAGATTTTTATATATTTAAAGATTCCAATGGTAATACATTACAAATAGGAAATGAATCATTTAAATTTATGAGAGGTAGAACATATAAATTCGAAGCTGATAATATTTCTACAAATCATCCATTTAAAATTTCTATGAACGGAGTAGATAAATTTGTAAATAATAATCTTGGAAACAATACTGGTATATCAGGTTCATCAGGTAGTATTATGATAACCATACCAAAAGGTCATAGTACAACAGCAGGAGATATTTATTATCAATGTGGTGTGCATAGTGGAATGAAAAAAAATCTATCATTACTTTATAAATCTGTAACAGGAACAACTAATGATGCTTCGTATGATTTTTATTACGGAGATGTAAACATTTCTGTAAATGGTAATTTTGATGAAGTAAGTGTTTATTGTTATTATCACGGATATATGGGCGGAAATAATATATTTAAGTATATACATTTGGATAATTTATAATTATAAAAGATTCTTGCCATAAATTGCTCTATGTTTAAGATTTTTAATAGATTTCATAAACATAATTTTTTTTTGTTTTTTTTCCCAATAATCTCTCCATTTTCTTTGAAACTTTTCTATTCCAAATTGTTTAATACCAAATAATCTATCATGATACAAATAACTTATACTAATTATACCTAATTCATATTGATATGGACAATTTTCCATCATATCCTCATACCAGGGTATATCTTCCACTATATTAAATGGTGGGTCTTGGTCTTCGTATTCTTCCTCATCACTATCACATATAGGTTGATCATCATAATATAAGAAGTTTTTCTTTTTCATAGAATTAATAATTTCCTGTGATTCATCAGAATCGTGCCCATTTAATTCACTCCATTTTCCAAATATAGCAACTCGTGTTCCAAGAGAAAATCCTTTTACTTCCGGATTAATTCTAAGCGTCATTATATAATTAATATAAGTTAAATATTAATTATATCAATTTTAAGCAAAAATAGTACCAATAAAACAAACATATACATTCTCTGGCATATTATATATTTTATAGTCAAATTTAATAGATTTTTTAAATGCTTTTTCTTGATAACGAATTGTATTTATTTTATAAAACCATTCACCACTTTTAACAATAATTAAATTATCATCATCTTTAACTAATTTATCAACTGTGTTTAATCGTGTTATAATGCTTGTAAAAAATACATTATTGTAAGGATTATATCCATCAATAGAAAATTGTTCATAATTATCATTGAATTTTCTCATTGCGTTGTAATATTGAATATTCATACTTATTTTTATAATTGAATGTAAATTTATGGAAAATACGCAGATACAGTTGAATCATATAATTTTGGATGTTTTGCAATATTATCACATAATTTTTGAATATTTTTTTCATTTTCGATAATATATACAGGTGCTAAAGGTTTTTGTAAAGAAAAGATACATTTTAGTAAATATTTTGTAAAATTAGTTTTACAAATCATAATACTTTTTGATAAAAAAACATTATTGTATAGTTTTTTTCTTTTTTTTAATTTTTTAATAAATATAATAATACTTTTAATATATTTAGTTGTTTTTAACCCCCTACCTTCTGAAGTAAATATGAAAGTATATGGAGTTTTTCGGTTATCATATGATTCCCATTTTTGTGTAAATTCAGTGAAATCTTTTTCATTTATATTATCAAGTTTTAGATTAATATGAATATTTGGAAACATAGTATCATTAAATTGAGCAAACATATATATATATATATTTTTATTAAGATAATTGTATTTTTTCTGCAATAATAATTTTATTTTTTTTATATTTATGAAAATATAAATATCCAATAGCAACTTTTCTTTTCCAGACATTTCTATGAATATCCCATTTTTTATTTTGAAAAGTTTTAAATTTATTACAAATTTTTTTATTGGTGTCTATTCCGTTAGAAACAGTTTTATACCATATTTTAAATTCTTTTTTTTTCTTTTTATCATTATCAATAGTTTTTTTTAATGCTTTAATTCTTGAAATTATTTCTTTATCAGCATCTTTTTTTTTAGCATATCTACAAGCTTCTTTATAGTAAGTTTCCCATAATCTTTTTTCTGCATATCCTGAGGAATTAGCTTGTTGAAAAGAAGTTTGGTAATTGATACCTGTATTTTGACATAATGGGCAAGTATTATGGTCAGTCCTAAACCAATGCATAATACAATTTGTATGAAACTTATGTCTGCATTCGGGTAACTCATAAATATTATCTATTAAATCTTCATGACAAATAACACATTTATCAAAATCTGTTATAGAAACCATATATTATAATATATTAATGCGTCTTTATTTCAAAAAGATAAAATAAATATTATTTAAATGAATAATAAAGTAAAATTTTCAAAATATGTAATAAAAAAATGGGAATCAAAAAATAACCAGAAATATGATAAAACTGAACGAAAAAAAGAAAAAATAGATATGAGGAAAAAGAATATTGAGGAGGAATTGATTGACAAACATGAAAAAATGCATAGTAATAAGAAAGACTTATCAAATCAAAGAATGGCAAGTAGAGATATGATAATTCAAGGATTAATAAATCCTTATTTATTTGATAACAATTATGTAACAGATATAAATAATCAAGATAAATTTTTAAGACCTCAAGATAGTAATTATAAACAGAAAATTCAATAACTATTTAAAGATTAAAGAGGAAGTGATAATATATGACTCATAAATTAACAACACAAAATGGTTTATTATTAAGCAAGTTATTAGAATTTTATAAAAAGGATGGAAATATGGAAAAAATATTACCGATTATAAATGGAGAATCAAATATATCATTAAGATTGATAGATTGGTTTGCTACAAATTATTCAAAAAAGTATTATACAGTATATCCTTTAACACAAAAAACAGGTGAAGAAAAAAGATTTAAGGTATATATTGATTACAAATTAAAATTAAAAGCATATTCTAAAAGAAGATTTGACCCTTTTTGTAGATGGGAAAGAATAACTATACCTTATGAGAACGATTGTTATATACAAACAACCATTGGTCAGTTAAATTTTTTTAGATGGGCTTTAGAAAATAAAATTATAAATTATATAGAACAGAATTTACTTCAAATTAATAATGATATGAATAAACGCAACAGTACTGCAAAAAACAGAAAAGATAAATCAACAACTAAGACAAGAAAAAAAAGAGAGGAACTTTCAATATCTGCGTCAAAAAGTATTAAAAAAGAACAAGTAGAAATAGTTGTGGATTTTAAGTAAATTAATTTTATATGTAAAGTATATATGAAATTATTAATTTTAGGATTAATTTCAATATTATTAGTATTAATTAGAATTTATTTTATAAATAAGGAAGGAATGGAAAATAAAGAAAAAGTAGTAGAAGAAGAAATAGATTTAAATAAAAGCCAGGCAAGAAATTATGGTATTTTGGCGAGTGTAACAGGAGAAGAAAAAATAAAAGATGGTGTTGAGTGGATAGATGTAGTAAAGAAAACTGATGGAAATATAACTTTTAAAGGTAAACCAGTCGATAAACAAATTCAAAGTACATCAGATGACATAGATATAAGAGCATGTAATGGTATGAATGCGGGTCAAGCGGAAGATGCTTGTGGTCAATTAGACCAACCCAATAATAAATGTGGTTATTGTGCGGAAACAAAGAAATTTTCATTTGCAACTTTAGATGGAAAGAATACAGCAGTAGATGTAGATTGTAATCCAAGAAAATGGACAATGGATGCGGGTAAATGCTCCGAATTAAGAGATAAAGAAATATGTGATGCGGTAAAAACTTGTGGAGATTTATATGGTGAAGCAGAAAAATTATGTGCTTGGTGTCCAACAACAGGAAAAGCGTTACCTGTGAAAAATATTGATGGTAAGCTTGTAACAAAATATGATACTGATGTTTGTCCAGCATCAGGAGGATTTAGTGGAAATTTATTATCCAAAGAAAAATGTGGAGCATTTTTAAAGGAACATCCGTGTATTACACCATATCATGCTTCAGGTCCTCATTCTGGAGAGTGTATAAAAAAATTATGGAATAATTCATGTACCCCACCTGGACTTATTGGTTTGTCTCAAGGGAAAAGTAATGATATAGATGCAATTGCGGATAAGATGGGTAAAGCGTATGGCTCAGATGGAGTCGCAGGTATAAAATCTTATTCAGACATAGGTGCTCAAGTCCAAGATTTTGAGAAAGGAACAAGAGATTCAAATTATAATGTAGCAAAATCAAACAGCGTAATATGTTATGGAAAAAGTAATTTAGACCCCTGTGATACATTATATGATAAAAACGGTATTCCTGATAGTGAATGTTTAAAACAAAAATATTTTGAAGTTGGTTGCACAACAGAAGGGACAGGATATGCTGCATTAAATGGAGGAAATTTAGCAAGTCATATAGAAGAAGTAAATACATATAATTCAACACAATTTACAAGAGATTCGACAACTGGTAATATATCTTATAGAAAGGGAAATAAAAAAGCAACAAAAGATTCATATTTTAAGAATTTATCAAGTTTAGAAAGTTTAACAATAAACGCAGAAGATTATAAAACTCGTCAAATTACATCAAAAATATGTTATGGTAAAGAACCACCACCCCCGCCTCCAATAAAAAAGGGAGATACTGTAACAGTAAGTGTTCTTGGAAGAAAATATGAAGGTATTGCTGTAGATGAAGGAACAATTGCAGGAGCAAAAAGGGCAAAAGTGTTATGGTATCAATATTCAGACTTTGACGGAAAAAATGTAGTAAAACGTGAATCACAAACAGAAAAAGAAAAGAATGTATTTGGTTGGCCAGGTGTTGCTCCAATAAAAAGACTTACTGCTTTAAATAGAGCTAATATAATAGGTTCGGGGGGATGGATAAATACAAAAAAATTAAAATTAAAGAAAAGTTGTTCCGATAATACATCGAGTTGTAATAAGACATGTAAAGATGTAATTAGAGAGATATCATTAAAATATCCAAGACCTTTAGATTGTGTTCAAAGTAGTTGGGGAGCATGGAGTAGATGTTCAACATATCCAAAAGACTGTGGTGGAGGAGAAATGAAAAGGACAAGAACAGTAAAATTTCAACCTCAATTTAATGGAAAACAATGTGGTCCTTCAGAACAAAAAAAACCTTGTAACACTAATCCATGTTTAAATAAGAACTTTAAACCACCTGATGTATTACCATTACAAACTAATAGGGTGGGTCCTCCATTTAAAGAAAATTTTAAAATAATGGAAGGAATGAATCTTAGAGATGTTAATGACCCATCACATAAAAGTTCAAGAAGTAAATTAGGTAAATGCCAAGGAGATTGTGATAGTGATAGTCAATGTAAGCCAGGATTAAAATGTTTTCAACGATCAGGATATACAAAAGTTCCTGGATGTGAAGGACGAGGAAAAAAAGATTGGGATTATTGTACAGATGCAGATTTAATTGATGATCCTAAACCAAAAGGACCTGTTTGGGCAAGAGGAAATGGAAAAAGAGGTGGTGGATATAAAGAAAAAGGATTTAGAGGACCCCTTACATTTACAAAAGGAGGATATACTTGTCAAAATTGGATGAGTCAATCTCCACATAAATCATCAACCAATTTAATTCCAAAGAAATGTGTAACAGGAAGATATTCAAAATCACGACCTTGCAAAGGATGGATAAGTAGATGGGGATGGTGTGGTTCCAGTTGGGCCCACAAATACCGCGGAACAAATTGCAATAAATGGTCGAAATATGCTAAGAAACATGGATTAGGAAATCATAATTATTGTAGAAATCCAGATGGAGAGCCAGGTGGAGCGTGGTGTTATACAACAGATAGACGAAAAAGATGGGAGTATTGTTAAATTTTATCTTTTTATAATTTAAATGGATAAAATTTATAAAGGCTTTGGTTGGGTATTAATTTATATTTGTACTTTTGGATTAAGTGATTTTTATGTAAAAAATTATGTAAAAACAAATAAAGATTTTATTTTATATTACATTTTTATAGGATTTTTAGGATTTATGACAATTTTTAGATAATAAAAAAAATAACATATTAATATAAATATGATTTTTGAAATAATTTTATTTCTTACATTTGCTTATTTTATTATGATAGGCTATAAGAAAAATGGTATCAAGGGCATAATGGCTGTTTTACTAACATATGGTATAATTTATTTAATGAGTATTACAAGTGAATCAATAATAAGTTATATATTGTTATGCGTAGTTATGTATTTTTATTATTCAAATGAAAATATTGAAGATTTTTTTCTGAAATCTTTAGTTTTATTTTCAACATTATTTTTGGTAGGATATTGGAGAATGACAGATAAAGAAGGTATGAGTGTAACAGCAAGAGGAGGAACAAAATTTATGGGTAAAATGACAGTAATAGATTGTCAAAATACATGTCAAAGAGAAAAAAAGTGTAAATATATACAGACACCTGCTGGTTCATCAAAGAAATATGATAAAGTAGATTGTCATATAGATGTTTTAGGAAGTGGGCAAGACCCCATAAAATCAGGACGATTTGACATTTGGAAAAATAAACTTTTCAAAAAACCTAATCCTTGTGATGAGAAAAAAAAGACATCAACAGGAAAAGATGGTAAGAAAGGTTCTGATTATAGGGGATGTATAAATTGGACAAAAAGAGGAATGCCGTGTCAGAAATGGACATCACAAATACCACATAGACATTCAAGATACCCTACAAATAGAAGATTTAAAAATAAGGGATTAGGAAATCATAATTATTGTAGAAATCCAGATGGTGAGTCAGGTGGTATATGGTGTTACACAAATCTTAGAAAAAAACGTTGGGATTATTGTTAAATCCAAGAACAATAGAGGGAGTAAATAATAACAAAATAAATAACAAATTTAATATATATAATAAATATATATATGAAAGTTTATCATTTAGGATTAATAATATTAGGAGTGATAATAATATTTACAATAATAAGTTCATATAAGGATATTTCTGTAAATGGATATAATAATATAGAAAGTTTAACAACAGATATAGAACAGATAAAAAAAAATAGAAAAGAAAGGGTAATAAAAAGTGCTCAAGTATGGCAACATAGATTATATCCCAGAATGAAAGGAACAGATGGGCGTGATATGAAAATGTTAGTGAAAGAAGGATTTAAAGGGGGAGAATTAAAACAGGAAAATCCTACAGCAGAAGCAGTAAATAATGAAGTGCAAAATAATATACAACAATGTGAATTGATAAATACTGCGGGTGATTGTACTTTATTAGCTACAAATGATTGTGGTTATTGTGTAAGTACAGATACCATAGCTGCTGGTGATGGAAAGAAACCTTTTGTTCATGCTTGTATAACATCAAATTGGAAAAGTGGTGAACCAGAAGACGGCGAATGGTTAGGACCAAATATGAAAGATAGTAAAGGTAGAGGAGTAGATTATTATTGTCAAAAGAAAAAAGAACAAAAAATATGTGCGAGTATGCCACAAAATTGTGGTGGTGGAGGAACTAAGGATGGTGTTAAATGTGCTTGGTGTCCAGCAACAGCAAAGCAAATTCCTGCAAAACAGGGACCAGATGGAGGATTAATACCAAAATATGAGGATGATGCGTGTAAATGGGTAGATGAATTTAAAAATAAGAAATATCCTACATCAAAAACGAAATTTTTAGGTTGGTCACCAAATAAGGGTGGTTATCCTAAAAGAGGTAAAATGGGTAGTGATGGTATTATGACACCAGCAAATAAACCTTATGGAGCTCCATTAGATACAGGAGAAGGAGATTGTGATAGAGATGAAGATTGTGGTTTCAATAAATTGGGACAACCTTTAAAATGTGGTCACGACGGAAGAAATGTAAAAAGAGTCACAGGAGCGGATGGTAAAGAGTTAAAACCGAATGCGGGATATAAAGATTATTGTTATGATCCTAATCAATGGCCATTCAAAGGTTCTTTAATAGAACCGGGAGATTGTGAAAGATTTGGTCAGATGTTTCCTTGTGTTTCTAAAAATATGAATACAGGTCCTCATAGTGATAAATGTTTGCAAGATTTATGGCAAAATGCCAGTTGTACAACAAAATTTTCAAATTCTGATGTAGGACCTGTACAAAAAACAAGATGGAATTCAACTGGTTATAAAAACACTCAAAATAGTATGAATACTTTGAGTAATGATGCGTTGACATCTAAAATATATAAAAAAGCAAACGAGGAACATAAAAAATGTTATGGAACATCATTAAATCCTTGTGATAAAGTAAGAAATTTTAGTCCAAGACCTGAGGAATGTTCTCAACAGTTATATAATTCAACTGGTTGTAACAAAGAAGGAAAATTAAATCCTAAAAATATAAGTGGAACAACTCCTTATGTTACAAATACCTGGATACAAGGTCAAAAAGGTGGTTGGTCACAAGATCAATATAAAAATGAATTATTAAAATTAAAAAGAGAAACAAGAGCTGGTATAATTAATCCAGATATGTCTAATTTTGATGATACAGTTGATTCCAGTTTAAAATGTTTTGGAAATAAACCTAATATACCATTTGATAAACCGTGTTGGAAAGATTTTTCATTAATAATGAAATGTGTTAATGGTGTAAAATTAATTGGTACAAATAGTGATGATAAATCATTATCTTTTGATGGTGCAGCAAATTTACAAAGTTTATTAGCAGAAGGAGATAAAACATATTGGAAAAATAATTTTAATTGGGTAAATGGTGGTAAATTTGGTAGATTTTTAATAACTAAAGAATTATATGAGAAAAAATATTTCCCATTTTGGAATTTTATTAAAGTATCAAAAGATTATTGGAAAAATAATTGGACAGGATTTGGAAATAGATTGATTAAAAGTAGGCATATTTCAAGAGGTGTGGAAAAAGTAAAAGCAAAATGGTATGGTTGGACACCAAAAAATAAATATCCATTGAAAAAGGGAGAAGGAGATTGTGACTCTGATGCAAATTGTGCTACTGGATTAAAATGTCATCAAAATCCATCAAGTTTACCTGGTATAGATAGTAATAATGTAATGCATTCCGGGCGTGATTTTTGTTATGACCCATTAGATGAGGAATTAGAAAAAGGAAATATGTTAAAATTTACACAAAGTTCATCAATGAAATCTTATATAGGCATTTCAAATAATAAAGAACAAGCAGAAAAAGAGGGTAAATTTTTTATTAAAAATAATGATTTATATTTGACTAAAAAGGCTTTTGATACGCAGAACTTTCCATATTGGTCATTTTTACATGCCGCAGATATGTTTGGATATTAATAATATTTTTTAAATAACTTAATAAAGATAATTTAGTTATTTAAAATATCAAATGGGTAATACAAAATCAGTAAATAAGGTTAATTTCGAAGATGTACAATATGCAATTAATCAATCAAATAGTTGTTTAATAATAAACACATTAAAAAGTGACGAACAATCTTGTTTAATTAAAAAAACAATTTCTATTAATATTGAGGAAAAAATAATAAATGAATATTTGACTAATAAACCAAATGTAAATATAATAGTATATGATAAAAATGCAAATGCACCAAATTTAATGAAAAAATATGAACAATTATTAAATTTAGGTTTCGCAAATGTATATATTTATCCTGGGGGATTATTTGAATGGTTATTATTACAAGATGTTTATGGAAAGGAAGATTTTCCAACATCAAGTAATGAATTAGATATTTTAAAATATAAGGGAAAATCAATGTTCACAACATATTTAATAAAAGATTTGGATTAAAAAATAGGCATTCCATTTTGTAATATATCATCAATATTTGAATTATTAAATATATTAACAGACAAATTTTTAATAAAAATTTTTATAGTATTAAACCAACCATCAGGTATATCATTGATAAATTCTTGATTACCATTTAAAGTTAATATAGGTGTATTTTCATTATTTAACCAATTTTCATGATATGTATGACAATTTTGTAAGTAAGATAAGGGTATTGTTTCTCCTTTTCTATTTCTTTTTATAACTCTTTTTTCACATATTTCAGGATTTGTTTTTACATAAATAATACCTGATATAGGAATATCTTTAACAAATTCATCAAACCATTTTAGATAAATATTATATTCTATTTCTTCTATTTTATTATCATCATATAACATTTTTGCAAAAATTTCTTTATCAGTAAATATAGACCTCTCAGATATAATTATAACATTTTTATTGGTTTTTAAAACTTCCTTTATTTGATGTATTCTTGATATATAAGCCATCATTTGAAAAGAAAATGCATATTTTTTTTGATTTTCATAATATTTTTCAATTATATTTTTTCCATGTTTATCTTTTATATTTTCCCATACTGAAACTGGTTCTTGTAAAAAGACTATTTTTATATTATCAATATTATTAATGGTTTTTTTTAATTTTTTTACTAAAGTAGATTTTCCTGAGCCAATATTTCCTTCTATTGTAAAGATATAATGCATATTTAATATATTTAATTATTAATATTTAATATGATTTTACTAAAATTGAAATGATATTAAATATATAAAATTATAGATATTAATAATGGATTTAACACAACAGAAACTTACTAAAAGCGAATGGGAATATCTCGAAGTTCCTGTAAATGTAAAGGAACAAAAAATTTTAAATTTAATATATAAGGGTTTTAATAATATAAATCGAACTTTTAATGAATCTAAAAGTTTGTTAGGTTTTATGAAAATAACTGAAAATAGTGATGAAAATTTTCATTTATATTTATATGAAAATTATTTTAAAAAAATTATAAAAAAAATAATAGAAAAATACAATTTATCCTTTGATATAAAAAAAATTTTAAAAAATGAAAGAAAAATGAAAAAATTAAAGCAAAAAGATTTGATAAGATTAAAAAATAGTTCAAAAAAAATAGATGAATTAAAAGAATATGTTTATGAATTTATTTTATTACATAATATATCAAATTTCTTTAAAAAAAAATTATGTAGTCAAAGATATTATACATTAACACAATTGTTAAAAAATTCGGTATTGAATATAAATAAATATGTTTTAAAATTTACTGAATTTGTAATTGAAAATTACAAAGATAAAATAAGTAAAGTTGATTTAATAAAAAATGCATTAAATAATATTGAAAAAAATGAAACCGTATTTAAATTTAATGACATGAAATTATATCATCATCAAAAGGAATTATTTACAGCTTGTAAAAGAGATAATGCAAAGTTAATATTATATCAGGCTCCAACTGGTACAGGAAAAACTATGTCTCCAGTAGGATTAGCAAAAGGAAAAAAAGTAATATTTACTTGTGCAGCAAAACATATTGGATTACAATTAGCAAAAGCTTGTATATCTATGGAAATTCCTATTGCTGTAGCTTTTGGTTGTAGAGATGCAGGGGATATAAGATTACATTATTTTGCTGCAAAAGATTATGTTAAAAATAGAAGAACCGGTGCGATTTTCAGGGTAGATAATAGTAATGGTGAAAAGGTCCAATTAATAATTACAGATATTCAATCATATTTACCAGCGATGAATTATATGTTGGCATTTAATGATGAGAAAGATATAATTTGGTATTGGGATGAACCAACAATTACATTGGATTATGATACTCATGATTTTCATACAATATTACAAAGAAATTGGCAAACAAATTATATTCCAAATGTTGTTTTATCATCCGCTACTTTACCCAATATGGACGAAATTTTACCAATGACCGCAAGTTTTAAAAGAAAATTTAATACAAATAATGTATCAGAAATAGTAAGTTATGAATGTAAAAAATCTATTCCAATTTTAGATGCGGATGGAAATATAGTTATGCCACACTATATTTATGAAAATTATAAAGATTTAAAAAAATGTGCAAGACATATTGAAGAAAATAAAACAATTTTGAGGCATATTGATGTTAAAGAAATGGTAAAATTTATTTGTTATGTAAATAAAAAAAAATATATTAATGAAAATTATAATATTGATAATTATTTTGAATCTGTATCGGATATTACTATAATTAATTTGAAAATATATTATTTAAGATTATTATTGTTAGTAAAAAAAAATTATAATGAAATTTATAATTATTTTCAGGAGAAAAGAAAGAAAATGTATAAATCTGTTATTAAGATTACAACTAATGATTCATATACATTAACTGATGGACCAACAATTTTCTTGACAGAAGATGTTGAAAAAATGGCATTATTTTATTTAAAAGTTTCAAAAATTCCAATGAAAGAATTAGATAATATTATGACCGTAATGAATAGAAATGAAAGATATATGTTAGATTTGGAAAAAGTAGAAAAAGATGAATTACATAGAAAAGATAAATTAGGTTCTGAACAATTAGAAAAAGATAAATCAAAAAATAAAACTTCTACAGATTATAAAGCAGAAGAAGAATATAGAAGAAAAGTCGCTGAATTAAAAAGTAAAATTAATAGAATTGAATTACCTAAAAAATATATCCCAAATAGTAAATTTCATATTAAACAATGGGCTTTGAATGAAGATACAGAAAATGTATTTACAAGCGATATTGATGATAATACAGTATCAGAAATTATGTATTTAAATATTAATAAAGAATGGAAAATTTTATTATTGATGGGTATAGGTGTATTTGTAAAACACCCTGATAAAAAATATATGGATATAATGAAAAAATTAGCATCAGAACAAAAATTATATTTAATTATTGCCTCTTCTGATTATATTTATGGAACTAATTATCAGTTTTGTCATGGATATTTGAGTAAGGATTTAAATAATATGACACAAGAAAAAATGATTCAAGCTTTTGGACGAGTGGGAAGAAGTAGTAGTCAAAGTAATTATACATTAAGAATTAGAAATAATGAATTAATTTTAAAGTTATATACAAAAGATACTAATAAACCTGAAGTACGAAATATGAATGTATTATTTGGATAATTTTAACTATGAAATCCATTTGTCTTTTATATTTAATCTTTTTTTTTTATCAGTTGTCCAATTTACTTTTATATTTTTTGGACTATTTTTCACAGTTTTTTTATTTATTAATCTTTTTTTAATATTTTCCTTAATAAGTATTTGTGCAAATTTAGCTGACATAATAATATATATTAATGTAATAAATATTATTTTAAATCAATTTAATATTCTTCCCAATCATATTTATTACCTCTAGTTTGTACTTCATCTATACAATTTTCCCCATATAATCTCTTTAAATAAGTTTTTGATTTATTGGGTATTTTAACTAAAATTTTATCAAACTTTACTCTTTTTAAAGGAAACAATTCTGTTTTATTAATACTCCAATTGTGTCTATCACAAAAATGGTCTAAATAATTATTATCTTTATTTATTTTTTTTACGCAAATATCAATATGTAATATATTATAAATTGAATATAAAAGTCTATACCAGGAGGAAGTTAAAGAAGGATTATCATTTTTCTTACAATGATAATTTTTATCATTATTAAGAATATAAATCATTGCCTTTTCAATTAATTCACTATTATTACCATTATCAATAACAGCTATGTCAATATCGTCATCCCAAGGAATGAAACTATTGTTTCTAACACATCCTAAAAGAGAACCATAATCTAAAAAGTATTCAATATTATACATTTCGAATACACTAATTATATAAGATAGTAACTCAAATAAATGACTTTTACAACATTCATAAATAGGATCTCTAGGATTTTTTGAATAAGGAAAATGACATTTTTGTGTATTTTGATTACAAGGACTTTTATTTATTATAGATTTATTTTCCATATATAATAAATTATACTAAACTAATAAAATTTAAACTAATTTTCCACCTTTTGCTAAATTATCTTTTGCCCATAAAGGCTGAAGATTACTGTAATGAAAGCATTTTTTTTGCTCTTCTTCACTCGTTAAATCAAACGAACAACATGGTATTCTGTGATCTATATGCCAAGCACCGTGATTTTCCCAAGTCATTCCTTCTGTAAATTTGGCTTCCAAATAACCCATCACAAAAGAAGGAGAAGCTCCTATTAAATCCATCGTTCTACAGTTTTTTTTTGCGTTTTTTCTTGTTAAAGCACTCAATAATCTACTCCTCATTGTTTTGGTTAATTTAAATTGGGGATCTATTTTTTTTCGTTTTTTTTCATATATTAATTGTTTTCTAGTGATTTCTTTTCTATTTTTCTTCCTATAAGCAACTAAACAATCTTTACAATCATTTCTTAATTTATCCCAATGTGTTTTAGATTTATTATAATTCGTTAATGGTTTCCATTCTTTACAAGTACAACAATTTTTTCCAATGATTTCATTAACAGTTTCGTGTAATACCCTATGTTGAGAAGGAACCCCTTTAACATTATCGGTAATTTCATTTTCTTTTTTAATAGTTTCCCAATTTAAATTATCATTTTCAGTCTTATCTCTTGAAAATTTATTATACATTTTTACCCTTTCTTTATTTTTTGCTCGCCACTTTTTACATATTTCTCTACAAGCAGAACATTGTTTTACAATTCTATCATTTTTTGCTTTGAATTCGGTTTCATCTTTTTCTTTTCTACATTTTGGACACTTCATATAATTTATAATATAAATATCTTTTTAAATTATTATATTATATAATTAAGAAACCACTTTTCATTTACCAACCCAACCTCATCTGAGTCGAAGGACCAAATGAAGTGTTGCCTCTTTTTGGATGTTGTAATCTGAGAGCGTTCTACCGTCTTCCAATTGTTTACCAGCAAAAATTAATCTTTGCTGGTCAGGTGGAATGCCTTCTTTATCCTGAATCTTAGATTTAACATTTTCAATAGTATCAGAAGGTTCAACATCTAAAGTAATAGTTTTTCCAGTGAGTGTCTTAACGAAAATCTGCATAATATAATATAAATTATAGGTATTTATTTAAATAGTTTAATAAATTAAAAAAGCTTCATTTGTTTTCTGTAAATAAACATAATGCCAGCAATGATAAGCCCGATACCAGTCATCATATCCATAGTAATTTTTTCACCAAGTAAAACAACAGAAAAGATGGCATTAAAAATAAGTAATGCGGATTCAGCAATGGGTGTAACAAAAGAAGCATCATATTTTTCTAAAAGATAATAATTAGCCATAATAGCTATCATAGCAATAACACTAACAATACCTCCCCAAATAACAACATCTTTTAAAAATAATTTGCTATCTTTTTTATATTTTTTTGGAAATCCATTAAAATAATAATGTTGTATTAAAAAAGGAATTGCTATGATTCCACTGATTAAATATCTTAAAAAAGTAAAATAATAATGTCCTAATTTATCAACAGCACCTTTTTCTAAAATAGGTTTTAAAGCCCAACCTCCGCCATTTATAGCGAATAATAATAAATCTTTCATATACATTATGTAATGATAATTATATATTTCGAATTAAATTAATTTGATCTAAAATATTTAATTTTTTTTCATCTATCCATACAACTTCATTAAAAGAATATTTGTCACCAAGTTCATTGCATATTTTAATTTGTAAATAATAAAATTCATAATCAGTCATAGGAATATGAGAATACCAATAATATTGATTTTTAAATGAAAAATTATTATAATTATACCAAAAATTAAAAATAGGTATATTAGAAAATTCTCCAAAATATTTTGGTATTAGTATTCTATTTTGAATCATTTTTGTTAAAGATAAATTTTGATAAATATTAATTTTTTCTAATATTTTTTTTGATAATATAAACATAAAATAACTGGTAGGATAACTTCTGCCATTTATAAGTTGTATTTTTTTCCAATTATTTATAAAAAAGTTATACATACTAACATCGCTATAATTATCTATTTTTTTAAAATGTGATAATTGTTCATTTATAAAATTATCCAAATCTTTTTTATCATAAGATTTATTATTAATATTGGTAATGTAATTTTTTATAAATATAAGTTTTTCTTTATTATTTGTAATTTTGTTAGTTTTCTCTTTTAAATCTTTAAAATAAGGTTTTTTATAGTGATTATAGTGATATATAGAAGAGCGGTAATGTGGTATTTTAATTTTAATACATGATTTTTTAATATATTTCAAAACTTCTTTATTATTTAAAAATCCCCTATTAGTTTCAATATTTTGATAAATAAAAATATCGGCAGTTTTTAATAAATTTAAATGTTCATCGGTAAAATAAGTTTTATCCTGAAGTGACGATTTTTTTCCATTGGCAACATTACCATAACCTATATAATTGTTAATGCAAATATAATAGGGTAAATAATTTTGTTTAATTTCAGTATATTGTATAATATTTCTTCTAATTTCATTAAAATGACAATTACCAAATAAAACTAATTTTTTCTTTTTTCTTGAATGTTTATAGGAAAGCATATAATAAATTATAAATATTATAAATTAATTTTTATAATTCAATATCATTATTTATATAGTTATATTTTTAATAATTTTGTCAATAATTACAGTTCCGTTAGTATCAGTATTGTGTAAATGTTTAATTTTGCTAATATCTACAGAAAGATTGTTAATTTTACGACATTTACTATTAGAATGAATTTTAAGTTGATAAGCTGCTTGTTTTAAGATTTTATTATTAATTTTAATATTATTTGGATTTTTTATAATTAAATGAGGCGAAGAAAAATTAGATAAATGTAACCAATAATCATCAGGTTGTGATTCGTCTATAATTTGTTGATTTTCATCTTGATTTTTTCCTATAATGAATTGGAAATTTTTAAATGTTATAAGAATCATAATGATTGTACTAAATACATAATAAAAGTAAATCAATTTTGAAAATTTATAAATTATTTAATATATTTAATTTTTCTAAAATAGTTAGTTTTGAAGATATGGAACTTGAAATACATTTTTTAGTTAAATTGGGGTGTTTTTCAATTCTAAAAAACTCTCTCCATATTTTTTTTTTAACTTTTCATTAAATCTTTCTAATTCTTCTTTTTTTGTTTTATCTGGTTTCATTTTCATTTTTAAATTATATCTTTTGTCATCTATACGTCTATCAAATGTTAAATGTGGAGTATTTCTAAAATTTTGTATTGTATAATATGGAGGTAATTCTTTTTCTACTACAATATCATTTTCTAAATTATATATTTTTTCTTTTATTTGTTCTAATTTTTCTAAAATAGTTAATTTTGATGATTTTGAACCAGAAATGAGTTTTTTTTGCTTAGGATGTTTTTCAATTCTAAAAAACTCTCTCCACAAATTTTTTTCTTTATTATAGCATTCTTTATTATAATTTACGTATTTGGGCATCATGTCTTGGGTAATTCCTTCTGGTAAAGATATTGCTGTTTTTTTTCTGTCTCTTTTTGTTCCAAATTTAATACCTTTTGAATTTTGTTCTTGTTGTTTTCTTGTTGCTATTCTTAGATTTTCATATGTATTATTAAATGTATCTTGGTCTATATGGTCTACGCTTATATTTTTTGTTCCTTTACCATTTCCATAGCATCCAGTAATAATTTGATGAATATATAAATTTTTAAAATGTGTTATAATATAACCATTATTATTATTATAAAACGTACATTTTATTCCTTGTTTTTTTTCAAAATCTAAAATTTTTTGATATGAAAGATGACATAATTTACAAATTGTATTTGGTTCACAATACATTAATATTGTATTATCTTTAGTTTTCCATATTGGATTTTTAACAGAATAAGCTGATTTACCATTCGTTTTATAATGACCTAAATTATAATCAATAATTTCATATTTGCTTTTAATTTGGTCATGAAATTTATGAACGATACTAATATTATTACGTCTTAAATCAAATATGTTTTTATTTTTAAAGATGTATTTGATATTTTTATCATTAAAATTAAATAAGAATTCTAAGTAAGAAATTTTTTGCTTATTTCGCATATAATAAGGATACTTACAATCATCCGTTAAACGTGTAAATGTTCTTTTATGATTAATAATTTTAAATAAATCTTCAAAATCTATTAAAATATTTTCATTATTAAAATTAATTACACCACAGTTAAGGTCTTTATTATAGTTATATGAAATATTGAAATTCATATTTTATAATATAATATATGAATTATTCTTTAAATCAATTTATTCAAACTAATTAAAATTTTGATTAGTTAAATTTAATTACTGTAAGCCAAACCTCCCATACCACTCATGACACGAAGGACATTGTAGTTAGTGGCATAGACACGGACCTTGGCGGTCTGTGTTCCACCGATAGCGGCGGCGGATACGACAAGCTGAAGAGTGGCGTTGTCGATGCGGGAGAAGTTGCAAGTTCCAGATGGCTGGTGCTCCTCAGGGCGAAGTGCGAATGAGTAGCAGTTAATACCGGTGTCTGGGTTGCGTGTGTGGTGCTGGAAAGGCTGGACGAGATCGAAGTAGGTGCCTTCACGCTCAGAGAAGCGGTCCTGTCCGTTAAGCTGGAGCTTAGCGGTTACGACAGGGTTCTCACCCCAGCAGTGCATGTTAAGGGCAGTCTCAGCGAGGACGAAGACACCAGCGTCAGAGACACCGTTACCGGAGCCGGGAGTAGCGCCGCCGGCAGGGACCTGAAGGTGACCGCGGTCCTCCTGGTTTGTGGTAGCGGGGACATTAGTCTGGGCTCCAGAGATATCATAGACAGCGACATCACTGAAAAGACCGTCGGTAATAGTATCCTTAGTCTGGTCAAGAGAGCCGAAGGCAAGGACGGAGTTGGGGAGAGCGTCAATGGCATCGGTGTAGTTGAATGGCTGGGCACCAAGAGCCTTGTGCATAGTCTTGCCTCCAATGAAGGAGTCACAGTAAGCGACGTGCATATCAGGCTGGACAACCCAGACAAGCTCCTTACAAGGATGATTGAAATTGAGCTTAATCTTGTTAGAAGATGAACCGATGGACTCATCGCCAGTGAACTGAAGCTGCTCAATGAGGTACTCATGTGGGTTCTGTGCCATGCGTCTGCGCTCGTCGGTGTCAAGGAAGACGTAATCGACGTAGAGAGAAGCGGCTACGAGTGACTTGGCGTAAGAGTTAGTGGTCTTCTGTGAGCTACTGGTTTCGTTAAGAGCTTTGACGGCGAAAAGACACTCATCAAGAGGACGGAGCTCGATGTTAATCTTGACCTCGTGGTATTGGAGGGCAATAAGAGGAAGAGCAAGTCCTGGGTTGCGGCAGAACCAGAACTGAAGAGGAACGTAAAGAGTTGTCTCAGGGAGAGCCTTGCGAGGGGCGCAGACAGCCTCAGGGACAGAGGCAGCACCGCAAGCAGTTGCGACATCAGCGAAGGCTGGGTCGGTAAGGTAGGTAAGCTGAGTGGTCTGTCCGACCATCTTGTGGTATCCAGCCTCCTGCTCACTTGTAAGTGTAAGCTGGTTCCAGATGTGCATCCAGTCACCATACTGACGGTCGATGCGCTGACCACCAATCTCAACCTCAACCATTGAAATCATCTGCTCTCCGGGGCAGTCAAGCCAGCGGGCATAGTTGCCCTCATCGGTAGCGGCATCATCCTGGTTGATTTCAGGGAGTGTTACCTGAAGGTATGTTCTGTAGGCAAGGTCACCATTTCTGGAGACAGTGCACTGGACACGGCGACCGAAATCAGCCTGTCCGTTAAAAGTTTGTTCAATAGATTCCATTGCGAAATTTGTGTGTCTGCGGTAGGTAACCTTCCAGAAAGTAATCTGGGGATTTCCCGTAAGATAGACGTCTTGTGCGCCGTAAGCTACTAGTTGCATTAATCCACCACCCATGGTTATACTATTGCTAAAGAAAAAAAAATTTTGATAAATTAATTAATTAATTAATTAATTTATTATATTATTTGATTTTATTAATGTCTAAATTCTCCATCATAAAGCGTTTAAGGTAAGCATCTAATAATACTTCTTTCTTACCTTCGTGGTTTTTAGTAAATATATATGCGTTCTTCTTTTTTTTTACAGCCCAACCTTTATCTAAAGCATTGTATATAAAAATCATTTTTTGCAATAATATACAGTCTATTTTTTTATTTGTTTCTATATTTATATCTACATCCATATATATGATTTTAAGAAAAACAAACTAAAATTACTACGGATTAATGTTTTTAATTATTTTAAATTTAAAAATAAAAATGAAATATATTATAAATCATATAATAATGCCTAATTTCAAACCTAAGGCGAATAAAAAAATTAAAGTAAGTAAAAAATCAACAATTACGTTAGATAGTAAACATAATCAAAAAATGAATGAATTTAAGAATATTCAAGAAAAAACAATACCAGATTTGTTAAAAAGAAAGAAATTATTAAAAAAAAAATTAAAAAAAATAACTAATATTGAAGAAATATTGAATATTAAAGATGAAATAAAATCAATAAAAAAAAAAATATGTAAATTAAAAATGAAAAAAGATGATTATTTATTAGAAAATTCAGAAATTATATTTAATTATTTTGAAAAAAAAAAGAAAACAAGTGAAGGTATTGATATAAATAAAAAAAAGATTTTACATTCATTTTTTAATCCAAATAAAAAAAAAAATATTAATAAAGTGAATGAAACAACAAATATTGATAAATATCTTACAAATTTGGATGAAAAACACTTAAATATTAATAATTATATGATTAATTATGAAATATGTGAAAAATGTTCTGGAGAATGGATACAAGTGGATTATAAAGGATTAGTAATATGTAATGGTTGTGGAATACAAAAACAATTTTTGGTTGAACATGAAAAACCATCATATAAAGAACCTCCTAAAGAAGTTTGTTTTTATGCTTATAAAAGAATTAATCATTTTCGTGAAATTTTGGCTCAATTTCAAGCAAAAGAAACTACCCAAATTCCTGAACAAGTTATTATTGATATTAAAGAACAAATAAAAAAAGAAAGAATTACGCTAAAACAAATGACAAATAAAAAAGCAAAAGATATTTTAAAAAAATTAGGGTATAATAAATATTATGAACATATACCATTTATAAAAGATAAATTAGGTATAAGACCTCCTATAATGTCGCCGGAATTAGAAGATAAATTATGCAATTTATTTATGGAAATTCAAAAACCTTATGCAAAACATTGTCCTGATGATAGAGTAAATTTTCTAAATTATTATTATGTTCTTTATAAAATGTGTGAATTATTAGATGAAAAAACATTTTTGCCTTTTTTTCCTATGTTAAAAGATCCAGTGAAAAGAATAGAACAAGATGAAATATGGAAAAAAATTTGTAAGGAATTACATTGGGAATTTGTTTCAACTATTTAAATACATAAACCCTTACGACGATGGTCTGAAATATGTTTTCTTGTTGATTCGTGTCCGCATTTTTCACACGTTACTCGTTCTTTTGCCTTTTCTGCATTATTAATTCTATATTCAGCTCTTTTTTTCTTTCCTTCTTCGGTTTTCTCATATGCTGCTTCAGCATTTCTTCTGGTTTCGTAATTTTTTGCTCTATATAATTTACATTTGTCGGCATTTGACATATCATTTTTCGCAGGAATAGAATTCATAGTTCCCATAGTATTTATATATTCTTGTTCTAACTGTTTTGCTTCTTCTTTTGTATCCACAGTACAAAGTACAGTATGTCCGTTATTTATTTTTTCATAAGCTTCTTCTCTATTATATTTATCTCTAATATACTTGTAAAATTTACAAGGATAATGTCTTGCGTTTGGGTTAAAACAACGAGTGCGGTGGTCTTTTAAACGACGTTTCGTATTGTTAGTAGAACCAACATAAACTTGTCCATCAATATTGATGGCATATACGTGAAATCTTTGTTTCTTTGGCATATTTATAATAGTTATAATTAATATAATATTTAAATCAATTTTATATTAATATTTTATAACGAATTAGACGAGTTTGTCGTAAGGGGAAACCTACATTCGTGGAAAGCCGACAAGATTTGCCCCGATACCGAATCCGGCACCACTTCTGGCAGAAACAGCCATAGCTGGAACGTATGTATCAAGAATTGAGAAGGTAGCGGCTGCGGTAAGTGCAATAAGTGCTACTTCATCAAGGTTAAGAGATTTCTTAGGAATGGCGTAGGCGGCAAGTGCAACCATAACACCCTCAACAAGATATTTAACGGCTCTGCGAATAAGTTCGCCTAAATCTATCATCTGTGCTAATTTTTGAAGCATTTATAAATAATAAACAGAAAAAAATATATATAATAAATTAAAACTTAAAAATGAAATTAGTTAAAATAATATAATATGTCAAAAGAATCATGTATTCACAGATTAAATCCAGATGGAAGTGAAAATACTAAGTATGTTGATTTACTTGAGGAAGATAAACCTATTTCGGGTCAGAAATTTGTTTGTGTAAGTTTTGTAAGTCCTGAAAATATTTTAAAACAAAAAAATCACTTTTTATTTCAAGAATTCCTAAAACATTATGATTTTTCAAAGAGTACCCAAAAATTTTCTCAATTTTTAAATTTTTTAAGTTATAAATATGAATTTAATTTTGAAGATGTAATGAAAGATTTTCAAGAATATATGAAAACAGAAAATGAAACATTAAGTGAGAATCATGTTGCGGATGAATATAAAAATTTCTTAGATGCTAATGAAGACAGATTAAATGATGAATTTAATAAAGAATATAATTTTCAAACATCTACCCGTGGATTAAAAATTCGAGGAACCTATTCTACTCAAGAAGAGGCAGAATTAAGATGTAAATTATTAAGAGAAGTGGATCCTAATCATAATGTCTATGTAGGTCCAGTTGGAATGTGGATGCCATGGGAACCTGAAGCTTATAAAACAGGTAGAGTTGAATATATGGAAGATGAATTAAATCAATTGATGAGTGAGAAAAATAAAAATGAGGCTGCAGCAAAACAAGAATTTGAAAAGCGAGTTGTTGAAGCAAAACGTAAAGCAATTGCGGAGAATAAAAAGATTGCCAAGAAAACAGGTAACAAATTAACTCAAAATATTAACAAAGATGGACAATTAGTTGGAGTAAATAATACAATAGAAAATGCATTTGATAATAAAGATGTTACATCAGCAGATATTCGTAAAGAGTTATTTGAAGGTGATAATGTAAAAAGAGGAGGGGGAGTACAAGATGCTATTGATAGAGGATTAATAAAACCAGATAATATTAAAATCACTGAGAAAAAAGATTAATTTTTAATAATTAAATAAAAATTATTAAAAATTTACCATTTACTTTTTTTTACATTAATTGTTGGTCCTTTTTTACCTGAATTTGGGTCAAAATCCATTCCTTCATCGTCATCTGAATCTAATCCTTTGGACATTTCCCAAAATTCTTTTGAACCTAATTTAAAATCTCTATGAGAACTTGCCTTATACCAAAAAATTTGGTCTACTAATTTATTCGACTTTGCATTATTTGCTACAACTAAACATTCATAATTTTCAGTACATTGGTCCATTACTTGGCAAAAACTTTCAAATGTTGGAAACATACCTGCAAAATTTTCAAAAATTCTTTTACGATTAGATACATAAGGCTCTCTTAAAATAAATGTATAATCAATATTTGTTCTTAAATTGGGAGGGACTCCTAAAGGATATTGCATTGTTATAATTAACATAACTTTCCAATGTCTTCCATTCATAAAAAGCAATCTCATTAATTTATCTCTTGCCCAAGTATTATCATATAAACAATCATCTAATATTACAAATGTTCTTGGATCTATATTAGACCTACCATATGCTTCTTTTTCTTTTTTTACCTGTTTCATTACTATTTTTTGTCTTTTCAATATATTTTCAATTATTGCTGAATTATATTCATCATGAATAAATAATTTAGGAACTAATTTCCCATAAAAGCCATTTCCTGCTTCTGTTCCCGAAATTACAGTTCCTATAGGAATATCTTGATGATAATATAATAAATCTCTTACTAAAAAACTTTTACCTGTATCTCTTCTTCCAATTAAAACAATTACAGGACCTTTATTTTCATTAGGCTTAAATGATATCGATTTCATATCGAACTTTTTTAATTCTAAATTCATATACTTAAATATTTTACTTATTTTTTAAATTTTTTTACGCAAAAATTACTTTAAATGAAATAAAAATTGTATATATAAAGTTTAATGTTTGACATCTTTTATAAAAAAAATGATAATAACCTTTTATTTAGAGATTTAGAAAAAAATGATTTTTCTAATTTACAAAATTACAATCCTTTATATTCTGTATATTTTTCTTTAGATGAACATAATTATAATAATATTAATTTAAATAACCGATATAGTATTACGAATATTAAGAAAAAAAATTCAAATAATGAATATGTTATAGATTGTTTTGATTCTAAAACAAATACAAAACAAAAATTTAATTCATTTTTTAAATTTTCTCCATTATTAGATCCTGTTAAATTTATGGTTGGAAAGTATAAACATATTGATAAACAAATTATTAGTTCTTTACCAAGAATATCATCCAATACCTGTTGTAAAAAAGTTTTAGATTCTAATAATTCTGCATATGTTGATAGTTTTTTTTCTTATTTATCTTCTAAACTATTAAATAATGCCGGTTTTATTCATGGATTTAATTTTTTTGGTTCTTTTTTAACCATTCAAAATAAATTTAAATTAAATATATATGACGATTTAGATTATTTATATGATTCTGATTTTTTTCATAAAAATAAAAATGAATTATTTCAAGTTGATGATATAGATGAAGAAAAACTATTAGATAGTGATACAAGAAATTACAGAAAAAAAATTAAATTAGAAAAAAACAATGATTCTATAGATATTACATGTGATACAATCGATAATCAAATATTTGAAGGTATGTTTAAAGAATTAACTACCAAAAATTTAAAATTACATAATACTTCAATCGAAGAAGAATATTCTATAGATAAAAAAATTTCTAAAGAAAAAAGTGCTAAAAAAACTAATTCTACTTGCTCTTCTCGTTCTTCTAATACTGAAATGGAGGATAGTAACAATAGTAATAGTAGTAGTAGTAGTGATGATTTAATCGAAAGTTTATCTAATTCCCAAATTTCTGATTATTCTACTATGAATAGTGATGAAATTATTAATGGTACTATATTTAATTTTCCAGTTCAGATGATATGTATGGAAAAATTAGATAATACTTTAGATTCATTATTAGAAGATGATGAAAATGAACTTTCAGATAAAGAATGGAAATCTTGTCTATTTCAAATTATTATGATATTAATTACCTATCAAAAAGTATTTGATTTTACGCATAATGATTTGCATACAAATAATATTATGTATATTAAAACAGATAAAACTTTCATTAATTATAAATATGATAATGTTTATTATAAAATTCCTACTTATGGAAAATTATATAAAATTATAGATTTTGGTAGAGCTATATATTCTTTTAAGGGAAAAACTATATGTAGTGATAGTTATCATCCAAAAGGAGATGCTGCTACTCAATATAATTTTGGACCATATTTTAATGATAAAAAACCAAGACTTGAACCTAATAAGAGTTTTGATTTATGTCGTCTTGCCTGTTCTCTTTTTGATTATTTTATAGAAGATATTAATGAACAAAAAACCATCAAAAATCCTATCGCAAATTTAATTATCGAATGGACTAAAGATGATAAGGGAAGAAATATATTATATAAAAATAATGGTGAAGAACGATACCCTGAATTTAAATTATATAAAATGATTGTTAGAACTGTTCATAATCATTTACCTGAAAAACAATTATCCAATTCTTTATTTCATAATTTTATTTCTTCAAAGAAAAAAATAAAAAAACAAAAAATTATTAACATTGATAAAATGGAATCTATGATTTAATATCGTTCATAATTTATTATTTTTATATTAATATATCTCAAATGAATATATTAATTACTGGAGGTAGTGGTTTTATTGGTAGTCATTTAATTAAAAAACTTTTAGAAATTTATAATGATATTCAAATTTTTTCTATTGATAATTATTTATCTGGTAGTAAAAATAATGAAATTAAAGATAAAAGAATTATATATCTTAATAATTCTTCTATAAATATTAATAAAATACCTATAATTAATCAAGTAAAATTTCATATATTATTTCATTTTGGAGAATATTCCAGAATTTCTACCAGTTTTGAAGAACCAAATGTTGTTTTTGAAAATAATTTAACTGGAACATATCAAGTTTTAGAATTTTGTAGGAAAAATAAATGTAAATTAGTTTATTCCGGTTCCAGTTCTATTTTTGGAAATAATATGAATGACCAACATCACTCTCCTTATTCATGGTCTAAAGCTAAAAATATAGAATTAATCAAAAATTATCATAAATGGTATAATTTACAATTTACTATTGTTTATTTTTCCAATGTTTATGGTGCCGGGCAAATTAGTACAGGTAAATATGCTACTGTTATTGGTATTTTTGAAAATCTATATAAAAATAAACAAAAATTAACTGTTGTTAAACCTGGTACACAAAAAAGAGATTTCACACACATTGATGATACTATTGATGGTATATTAAAAGCTTCTATCGGTTATTATGGAGATGGTTATGTTATTAGAACTGGAACACAATATTCTATATTAGATGTTGCTAAAATGTTTAAAACTGATTTTGTTTTAATAGATGAACAAAGAGGTAATAGAATACAATCTTCAGGAAGTATGGACAATATGAAAAAATTAGGATGGAAATCTAAAATTAATTTAAAAGATTATATTAATAATATTATAAATTAAAAATCTGGATTGTTTGTAAAAACCTGGGGAACATTTGATATCAACTTTGCTCCACCCAATTGTTCCATTATAAAATTACCTAATAATACACTTAAATATACTATTAATGTATCTCTTACTAATACTTTCAATGGTTTATTTTCTTTTAATATTAATCGCATCTCAATAAAGCGAAATATTAAATAAGCTGAAGCTACTGCTACACCAGTAACAAATGATGAACTTCCCATTTATATAATTATTTATAAATATTTATATAAATTGACGCATTATCCAAGAACTTCAATATCTTCTAAAATTGGATCTGGTTTTAAATTCATTTTTTTATTTAAATTATGAACATCTATTTTATCTAATTCTAAATTCGCATCATCAAAAATTCTTAATTTTTCATCATCTTCGTCCTCTTCATCATCATACGCAGCCTCTTCCGCTTTACGTCTTTCATTATTTTCTTTTGATATCTTTTCCAATCTTTCTAAAGTTTTTGGTGCTTCAATCTCAGATGATTTATTTGTTCCCATATCTAATACTGAATCTTTGTCATTAAATTTTAATCTATTTACTACTTCTTCTTTCTTTACAGGAACTGCTCTCACTACTGGTATATCTCTATTTGGTAGTTCTCTTACTAATGAGGTCTTATTATTTTCAGCAATTGTTGGTGTTTCTATTACTAAATTTATATTATGTTCTTTTGATATATTATCATTTTTTGTTTTATCAATTATTCCTGCTTGTTCCTCTACTATAGTAGCACTTTCCAATTTGGGTTTCTCTAATTCCATTGTATCCTGATTCTTTGTTACTCCATTATCTTCCATTTTATTTTCTAATTTTTCTGCCGCAGCTGCTTCCTCCTCCATTGCTTTCTTTACTGCCTCATCTACTGTCTTTTCTATCGTTTCCTCTATTACCTCTTCATCTACTGTCTCATCTATATAAGCTCTTAGTATCTTCTCTACTGGCATGTTTTCTCTTATTACCTGTAATATTGACTCCTGACACATTAATTCCGCTTCTCTCATATTTTTTTGATAATTTAAAGGTAAAATATCTTTCTCAAATAAATATACATTACTGTATAATTTACGAGCATATGCTATATAACATTTATGAACAAATGTTGCCAATTTTGGAATATCTATGTCTATCTTTTTTTGTTTTTGTGAAACTCTAATGCTCGTTAAAATTTTTAATTGTGTTATATGAACACATGTTAATAAATCTTCTAAATAATCACATCTACTTTTTTCTATTATTCGTTTTGTTTCTATATCAATTATTGTTTCGTTCCATTTTGGAACACGTGAAAGAAAATTTTGAAATGTCATCAAATATTTTTGCTCTTCATCATTATCTAAACATAATTTTATTGCTTCATTGAATATTGATTTTATACCCTCTAACATTAATGGAGTCATTATTGTTACTAAACGTGACGAATACTCACTTTTTGCCTCTGATAACACATTCACATTATAATCATCCATTTACATTTCTAATATATTTTCTAAATTTAATTTTTTCCGCATAAAATATAAATTTAATATCGCAAAAATAAATAATTTCTCATTTCTATATTCACTTCTAATTTTATCAAAATAAATTAAATATAAATATTTATCTTTTCTTGTTTTATCATTTTCAATTATTTCTAATAAATTTAACCCACTATAACCCTTATCATATATCTTTTCTACAAAATCATTACGTTTTTTTATTGTATTGTAATTTGATTTTTTATTTATTTGTTTTTGAAGCCAACTTTTTCTTTTCAATAGAAAAGAATGCTTCATTATTTCTCTTTTATTATATTCGTGAAAACTTAGTTTTTCCCCATTGATTGTTGGATAAGGTATAAAAATATTACAAAAACGTGATAATATTGGTTTTAATAATCTATTTTCATTTTCTACTAAAATAAAAAAACGCGTTGTATGACTAAATTGTTCTATACATCTTCTTAACGCTGATTGTGCATCTATTGTTAATTTATCCGCATTAAAAAGAACTATACTTTTAAATAAATTATTATTTTTATTATGTATATTTGTTTTCGCAAAAAATTTTAAATCATCTCTAATAAATCTTATTCCTTTACTATGAGCACAATTTACATACATTACATATTGATTTATCTTTTGTTTATCACTATTATAAATTTTTTGAATAAAATTATTCATTATTGTTCGTTTCCCACTCCCAGATGGTCCATAAAATATAATATGGGGAATTTTGCTTTCTTTTATAAAATAATCTAATTTCTCATAAATTTTTGGATGAACATTCAAAGACATCTAATAATTATAATTAAATTATCTCTAACTATAATTATTTAAAAAATATTTATCTTTTTCTTCTTGTTTTTCTTTTTCTTCTCTTTCTCTTTTTATTTGTTTTTCTTCTGCCTTTTCTTTTTGTTTTTCTTCTGCGTTTTCTTCTTCGTTTTCTTGTTCTTCTACCTCCTTGATTATTTTCAAAATTTCTTATCCTGACGGCAACTGATGGTTCTGTAGATGGAGGTGGAGGAGGTGTAGGAGGACGTCCATCATCTTCATCATTGTCGTAATCTATTTTTGCGAGTTTTGTTTGCATTGTTTTACTGTGTTTCTTTAACCTTTTTGTGTTTTTACGTGACTGATTTCCACGGTATCTCGCCTGGATTGCAGTTAGTGCCTTCATACGGGCTTTTCGTGCAGCCTTTCGACCTTTTGGGGTACGATTTATATATGATTGAGAAGAACGAGAAGGCACCGCTGGCACACGCGACTTCTCTGCTTCATCTCTCAAAAACTCTTGTTCTTTTGGTGTAAGAGTTTTTCTTCGTCCTACTGTAGCTAAATCAAGTTTTTCTTCAGCTCCCGATTTTCCAAATAATCCTTTCAGAAATGTGGCCATAATTATATATTATCTAAATATAATTATCTGCGTCTTTTGGTTTTTCTTTTTCTTTTTCTTTTGCGAGATTTTCTACGCGATTTTCTTTTTTTCTTTCTGCGTGTTTTTCTTCTGCGTTTTCTTCTTCCACCAACTATATCTGCTTGAGATTGACTACATTCATCTCTTTTTTTTAAAATTAAATCTAACTTTTCATCTATACTCATTTCTGACCTCCTAAGTGCTTCAATAAATTTATTTTCACATAAAAGATAAGTTTCTGCTATTCTATCAAACTCAATAGCTTTATCTCCTTTATTCATACGTCTTCTTTTGTTATCTGCTAAACTTTTTCGACGTGGGCGGCGGCGATTAGTGCTGTCAGGTTCATATATCATTTGGGCAAGTCCAGTTTGAATTTGTGATTCATCATCTTTTTGTCTTTTAAGGCTAAATATATCTGCCAATTTCATATATATTATCTAAATATAAAATAATGAGTAACTTAAAAATATCTATTTTAGAATCAATATATTTAATTTATATGTTTTTATTTTTTAAAACAAATATAGATTTCAATGTATTTGATACACCAAAAGGTTGGTGGTTTGAACATTTAATTGGTGATTATTATGGATTAAGAATATGTCCATTTGGAAGAGTTGCAATATTTGCATTAATATTTGTATTATTAATAAGACATTTTATCAAAATTCCCAAATTATATATAAAAATAAGTTTAATTATTTCATTCATACTTTCATTAATGAATATGAACGCAGTAGTTTATTTAATTCCAATATGGTTATTAGAATATAAAAATGTTTAGATATTATATATGAGTTTAAATAATTTTGTAGATGTTTCACCAGAACTTGAAAAATATCCACAATTCAATAAAAGATTTAAGAATTTAAGAAAATTATGGGGTATAACTGAAGATTTCTTTAAAAAAGAATTATCTAAAACAACATTTGTAGTAGGAAGTGGAAAAAGTGGAATGAAAATGTGGTTTTCAAAAACAAAATATTTTTTTGTAAAAGAAATGAATAAAGGTGATAGACATTCATTAAAGGAATTAATGGATAAATATACTAAATATATGAGTAAAAATAAAAAAACATTATTACCTAAATTTTATGGTATTTATAAAAAAAATGGTATAGTTTATGTTATACAACGCAATTTAAATCCCTATAGTAGTGATACATGGATATTTGATTTAAAAGGTTCTCATAGAAGAAGAACAGTAAAAAATCAGACAATAGAACAAATTGGTAAAGATAATAATTTTGGAGAATCAAAAATATATTTAAAAAAAGCAAATAAGATAAAAAAACAAATGAAAAAGGATAGTAAATTTTTAAATGATAATAATTTAATGGATTATTCTTTATTATTATGTATGAGAAATAAAGCAGTAAAAGAAAAAGATTGGAAAATGTGGGGAAAAGGTAAATTTTGTTGTGATATAAAAGGACCGGGACCTTCAAATAAAACACCAATAAATTTAAATATGGGTATAATAGATATTTTGCAAAAATATAATACAAGTAAATTTATTGAAAGTTTATTTAAAACAAAGCAACATTTATTGGACAGAGCTGAATCGGAAGTATCGGCAGTAAATAGTAAAGCTTATAAAAAACGTTTTGATGAGTTTATGGATGAAATTATAAAACCAAAAGGTAAAAAGAGCAGAAAACATGGAAGAAGCTTAAAAAAAAGAACTACAAGAAAAAGGAGATAATTTTATTAAATATTAAATAAAATTATTTAAGCCCAACTTTGAAGGGATTGTGTATAGGGGTTATTATTGAAAGCGGAAACCATATTTGGATTATTTCTTTGGCAATCAATTGCTCTTTCTCTGGTATATTTACCAGACATTTCGCCGTGAGTTTGCATAGTAGGTGCGGCTTTTGGCATATTGTTATATAATTGACTTGGTTTAGAAGCTGTATTAGAAAATGTGGTAACATTTTGTGCTCTGGAACCGAGACTATGATTACCGATATTATATCTATCAACTTTACTGACTACTTCTTTATTAGGATTGGTTCTTCTACGATATTCTGAGTCATAAGTTCTGGGTTTGGTAGTTCCTGGAGCACCTGCTGCATTAGGAATGTATGAATAACTGGTATTATCTCTATTTTGTGCGACGGGTCTTTGTTTAGAAGTAAGATAACCGTCGCTTTCGGTTCTTCCACCCATAAGCATATGTTTTGTATTTTCAGTTTGTTCTCTGATTGTAGGAGCGGGAGTATCATTAGGATTCCATACTGGTCTTTCGTGATTTCCATTGACACCTTGAACATTACCCATAGGTCTCATATTGCCAACAACATTTTGTTTTCTTGTTGGTCTAAGTAAATCAAGAAGTGGTGCGGTTAATGCACTTACAATAGAACTTGCACCGATAAGTTTTGTTCTTTCGCTTGTGAAAGTTCTTGCATTAGGTCTGGATTTATGACCAGATTTTCCGTAATCTTTATTGGTAGGTTGCCAAGCACCTTGTTTATCAGCGACGCCCATATTTTCGGATGCTAATTGTTGTTTGTGAGATTGTCTAAATTTACCAGGTTGATATGTACCTTCACTTTCTCTATCAGCAGCATTACCAAAATATTCTCTGGTAGTGGTAGTTCTATTTTCAGGTTGTAAAATAACTTTACTTCTATTAGTTTGTGCTTTTTCGATACCAGTAGTAGTAAACCATCTTGAAGCTCCATGTTCGAAAGAAGTATCTGGTCTATTTTTGCTAAGTTGTGGTTGTGTATCGATAGATTGTTGTTGCTGTGGTTTGTATGCTCCTAACATTTGTCCGGCATAAGTAACTTTTGGATTAGTGGCAACTCTTAATTGGTCAACTGATTTTGGTAATGTTTTTTGATTTCTCAGTGGCATACCAGCATTAAATCCGCCAGTGCCTTCACTTGAAAATCCTTTTCCTAAACCTGGACCAACTTGTATTTCTTTCCAAGGTTTGACATTATTCATTTTATTTGTAATATTAGAAGTATATCTTTCTCTTACTTGATCAGTATAAACAGGTGTTCCATATACATGAGTCATGTTTGCTTCGGGTTTAAATAAAGGAGAGATGCCTTCTTTTTTATTTTGTTGGCTACCTGCGCCGGTATAAAGGTCGAGAACACTTTCATATCCTTTATCAGTACTACTTTGAGTTATTTTGGACCCAAAAAAAGGCACCATATTATTATGTTCAAAATTGGATGCTGCGATAGTGTTTCCGGTTAAGGATTGAATTTGACCAACTTTATTTTCATTATTTTCTAAAGCTTTTTTATATCCAGTAGGTTGGTAAAGATTTTCATTTTTATTTTTATATCCTTGATAAGTTTGAACATTTGTTTCATTTAATAAATCATTTCTTAGTTCCTTAGGATAATTAACAATAGGAGGTTTAACATAGTTATTTATTTGTGATTTAAATGTTTCTTTTCTATTATTTTTATTTGATATTATATACATGCCTCCTAATACAGCAATTGGTATAGCAATTTCAGCCATTTATATATAAGTAATATATATTTTAAAACTTGAAATATATATTTAATTATTATTTAAACAAGGTATTTTTGGAACAAAATTATCTCTTTCTAAAAGTCTTGTATTTAAATTATTATGAAATCTTAAACAGGTATTTTCTTGAGGATTAAAAAATAATGGATATTCTCTATTTTGAGGTAATGCTCTATATTGCCAGGCAGGATGTGTTGCTCTGGATTCATCTGTTAAAGCATCTTTACAGGTAGGGTATTCATTTTTTTGTGAGATAGGAATACCAGAAAAGGGAAAATTTTTATTTTTGCAATATTTATTTAATCTTCTTGTAGTTCCTTTTAAATCACTATCTATATCAATAGCAGAGCCATTAATAACAGAATGTAAATTTGCTCCCCATTTTTGCATCCTTATTTGAGGGTCGTTAAAAAAACAAGGATTAGAACCATTACCGGGAACATTCATAGTATATCTACCAGGTCCGGTAGATTCTTGTAATTTTTTTATTGTTCTACTTTCATCATAATTAAATCTTGTAAATGCCATTTATATTAATAATATATATTAATATTTAAAAAATGAATAATAATTAAAATATATATGAAAAATCCTACAATTTGCTTAAATATGATAGTTAAAGATGAAGCAGATATAATAATTGGAACATTAAACAATTTAACAGAAAAAATAAATTTTTCTTATTGGGTTATTTGTGATACAGGTTCAAGTGATAATACAGCAGAGTTGATTGAAAATTATTTTAAAGAGAAAAATATAAAAGGCGAACTGCATCATATTCCTTGGCAAGATTTTGCTTATAATAGAACAGAAGGTTTAAAAATAGCAAAAGGAAAAACAGATTTTGTTTTGATATTTGATGCGGATGATAGAATAGAAGGAACAATAAATTTATCAAATTTAGAAAAGGGTTCTGGATATCATTTACAATTTGGTACTGGTGTATCTTGGAAAAGATTATGTTTGGTTGATAATCATTTAAATTGGTATTATTCAGGAGTAATGCATGAAATAATAGGTTGTAAAGATCCTAAAGTTGAAAGAGCATTACCGGGTGATTATTATGTAAATACAAATGTAGTAGTAAGTGCAAGAAATAAGAAAGGTCAAGGAAAATTTTTAGAAGATGCAAAAATATTAGCAAAAGCCTGGGAGAAAAAAGATGTTTTACAACCAAGATATGCGTTTTATGCAGGAGAATGTTATAGATTTTCGGGAAAGGAAAATTGGGATGAATCTATGAAATGGTATACTTTATCGGCAAATGGTGTGAAGACTTGGGAACAAGAAAGATATTGGAGTTGTTATCAATTAGGTAATATGCATAATGATAGAGGAGAAAAAGAAAAAGCTTGGTATTGGTGGTTTAGATCATATGAATTTGATAGACAAAGACAAGAGGCTTTTTATGAATTAATTAAAAGATGTAGAGAACAAAATAAATTTCAAATGGGATATAAATTATATAAGATGTTAGAACCTATGAAAGAACAAGATAAACCTCATAAATTATTTATTATAAATCATATCTATGAGCATTCATTATATTCTGAAATGTTTATTATTAATCATTATGTTCAAAAAATGGATGAATCAGACGCAATATTAAAAAAATTATTTATGGCAAATCAACCCCTACCTTTATATATCCATATGACAAATCATAATTTACAATTTTATGTTCCAAATATTAAAAAAGATAATTATGAATTTTGCGTAAAATTTTTAAGATATTCTAAAAAATTCGATGTTCCTGAACAATTAAAAAATAACATACTTAAAATATTTGGCATATAAATAAATATAATGAATATTCTTATTTATGGAGGTAAAGGATGGATTGGACAACAATTTGTAGATATTCTAAAAAAAAAAAAAATTAATCATATAATATCTAAAACTCGTGTAAATAATTATGATGATATATATAACGATTTATTAGATTATGACCCTACACATGTTATTTCTTTTATAGGTAGAACTCATGGAACATATAATGGTAAATATTTTTCCACTATTGATTATTTACAACAACCTGGAAAATTAAAAGAAAATATAAATGATAATTTATATGGTCCTATAATGATTGCTGAAGCTTGTAAAAATTACGGTAAAAAAAATAGATTTGTTCATTTTAGTTATATTGGAACAGGTTGTATATTTAAATATGATAATGAACATGAATTTGAAAAAGAAGATAATGGTTTTAAAGAAAGTGATAAACCTAATTTTTTTGGTTCTAATTATTCAATAATGAAAGGAACAACCGATAAATTAATGCATTTAATATATAATAATCATTGTTTAAATTTACGTATAAGAATGCCTATAACAGATAATAATAATCCAAGAAATTTCATTACTAAAATAACAAAGTATGAAAAAATTTGTTCAATAAAAAATTCTATGTCTGTTTTACCAGAATTGTTACCAATAATGTTGGATTTGATGAAAAAACAAATGGTAGGTACATTTAATTTAACTAATCCGGGCTTAATAAGTCATAATGAGATTTTAGAATTATATAAAGAAAATGTAGATAATGATTTTACTTGGAAAAATTTTACTGTAGAAGAACAATCTAAAATTTTAGAAAGTGATAGAAGTAATAATTTTTTGGATACAACACGATTAGAAAATTTGTATCCTAATGTTAAAAATATTAAAGATTCTGTAAGAGATATTTTAAAAAATTACAAATTCTAAATTAAATAATATAAATTATAAAATTATATTATTTGATACTTAATTACTTATTTTTAATATTTTATAAAATATAAAAAGTCCATAAAAATTCTTAGATACTAAATCCAATAAATTATAACTTATATTTTTTTCTTTAATTGGTAATAAAGCCGCAACTCCATATAAGCTCCATATACTTAATAAAAATGTGAATATTTGTTTTCCTAATTTAGATTTTTGAGCAAAATCTGTATAAATTAATTTAAAAGATTTATAGAAAAAGAAAAATCCTACAGGGGTTGTTATATATTTTGAAATTATATTTTTTTCTCCAATATATCCTGATAGTAACATCATTAAATTATAAAATGAAATAACGAATATCTCTGTTTTATAATTTTTTATAAAATCCCAAAATTTTACTGGTTCTTCTTCTAATTTATCTTCAATTCTTTTTTCTTCATATTTCATAAACATTATTGTTGTTAATAACATTACTGGTGTAGTTATCATCCAATCTATATATCTTCGAGGTGTCATCATTGGTAATTTTACACTTGCATATGCTATCCATATATAAAATGATAATTCTACGAACTGAACCAATGTTTCTAATCCTAATATCCCTCTTAAAATATTATGTTTATCATCCAGAGTAATAAATAATCCATATAAACTTATTATACCTGTTATTAATTGAACGATTAATGAAAATTTTACTGTATTTTTTACTGTTAATTTCATTATATATATATAAAGTATATTAAAATGAAATACTTATAAATATTAATGCAAAAATCTTTGTTTGGGTGGGTTGCTTCAAGTATTACTTTAATTTATAAATTACCACAAATTTTTAAATTATATAAAACTAAAAAATCAGATGATTTAAGTTTATTTTCATTACTTATTCAATGTTTTGGTTATATATTTTATATATTACATGGTAAATACATTAAATGATTTACCTATTGTGTTTATGGGTGGCGGCTTTATTTGAAACTTCAATAATTATTATTTTATATTTTTATTATAAAAGTAATGTTACAAACCCTCCTATAGATAATACAAATAATTCGTAAATTTTATATTTTTTATAATATTTTTCAACTCCCTAAAAATTTATTTGGAGAGATATTTTACTTTATCTTTTATAAAATAATTAAAAACTCGTTTTTTTCTCCAACTAATATAAAATGTATAATGAAATAATAAATATATTAAAAGAACAAATAAGTCATACCGATACATTATATTGGGTTCTTGGTATTACTAATGTGATGACTATATTTTTTTATGGATGGTATAGATGTAAATACATAAAAAATCATAAAGATATATTTGAATTTAGTTTATGGAAAAATTCAAATAAAATGGGAATAGATGGGTGGAGTTTAACTCATTATTTAGCCCTTTTGGTATTTGGATTTTTATACCCAAATACTTTTATTTTAACAAATTCAATAGGAATATTATGGGAATTATTTGAATGCTTGGTTGGAATTGTAAAACCAAAAATATTATCGGGATTAGGGTTTTGCAATCCAGCTCAATCAGGTAATAAACAAAAAATATGGTGGTATGGGAAACCAAGTGATTTTATAGTTAATGCTTTGGGATTTATAACTGGAAATAAATTAAATAAATTTTTAATATTAAAATAATTTTTGCATTCTACAAATAATTTTATTATTAATAAATGAATTTTTATGACCACGTGGCATTTTTGGTGGAATAGATGCAGAATTAATTCCAGACCAGGATTCTATAGGATTACTCCAAAATCCATAATAACAATCCATATATCCGGGCCACTTTTTATCTTCACTTACTTTTGATGACTTAATCTCCCACCAATCAGCAATAAATGAACCAAGTATATGTCCCCGGTTATTCGATGGATTTGCCTTGAAAACTTCTAACCCAGTTTCAGCAGAAATATATTTTCCAGTATTTTGTAATATTCCAGTCAATAAATTAAATAAATGTTGGTCTGTAATATTTTTATTTTTCAAAATAAATTTTCGCAAATCTTCATCTACTGTATTATCCTTTGCCCATTGCCTACATTTATCACCAAACTCTTTACTTGTCATTACACCATTTTTTACACAATATTCCCAACATGAGCTACATTTATAATCAAAGTTTTTGTGAGAATAATATCTTAGATTGTCCGGACAAGAATGACACTTGTGCCAAATAAGATATCTTTTTCCAGAACGAGTAGGCATTTTATACTACTAATTTAAAATATAAAATATATAATCAATTTTAATATAATTATATTATATAATGATTTTCAGTATTAAAACATTTTTAAATCAAAACAAATTTTTACCTGCTCATTTAATGGTAATTGTTGCATTTACATTAATATATATGATGATGACCCCATCACATGGAACAGATGAAGATAAAGAACATTTTTCTAATTTTGCGGATTCTCTTTACTATACCACAATTACTCATTTTACTGTTGGTTTTGGCGATGTATCCCCTAAATCTAAATTACTAAGAGCCTTGACAATGATTCAGGTTGTTTTAGCATTCTCGCTAATGAATTTATAATTTTTATTTTTTTTATAGTAAAGTAAAAGATAAATTTCTCTCCAAATAATATTTTACAAAATAAATTTCAACAGAAATATTTTAATTAAAATATTATTTAAACATAAATTATAAGAATATCTATAAAATGAGTAAATATCCATTTGTATATTTTTTAAGAACATCAAAATATAGTGGTATAGATAATTTTATAGAGCAAAATAAAGATAAATTGGAATGTACATTAGAAATTATAGGAGAAAATGATTTAGATAAATTAAATAATTTATTTGATAATAGTAAATATCATATATTAGTTACATTTGGTGATAATGATAAAGAATATATTCCTATGATAATGCCGAGATTAGTAGATAGAATGCGTAATAGATGGTTTCATCGTAAAACCATAGATAATTTGGGTGATTTTAACAAAAATGTTAATTGTTGTTTTGTATTTAATGCGATAATGAATCGAGAAGATGTTAGACCTAAATTTTCAATATTTACAACTTGTTATAATTCTTATGATAAAATCTATAGAGCATATGATGGTTTAAAAAAACAATTACTTCGTGATTGGGAATGGGTAATATTGGATGATTCTCCAGATGATAAACACTTTACTTTTTTACGCGAATTATCACAAAAAGATAAAAGAATTCGTTTATATAATAGAGACGGAAATAGTGGTAATATAGGACATGTTAAAAATGAGGCAGTTTCGTTATGTCGGGGAAAATATGTATTAGAATTAGACCACGATGATATAATTTTACCAGATTTATTAAAAGATACCTTTGAAGTATTTGAATCAGATAAGGAAATTGGCTTTGTTTTTACTGATTTTGCTAATGTATATGAAGATTGGAGAAATTTTAATTATGGCGAGCATTTAGGTAAAGGTAATGTTTGTTATTATAAACATAAATTTGATGGTAAATGGTTAGATGTATGTTCTTGTCCAGGAATTAATAATATTACAACAAGTCATTTAATTTGTTTACCAAATCATCCAAGAATGTGGAGAAGAAAGGTTTTATTAGAATTAGGCAATTATAGTGAATTTTTACCAATTTGTGACGATTTTGAAATATTATTAAGAACAATGTGTCATACTAAAGTTGCAAAAATACATAAATTAGGATATATCCAGTTTATGAATAATGATAATAATAATTTTTCATTGATTCGTAATGGAGAAATCAATAGATTAGGTCCTAATTGGATTAGACCTATGTTTTATGAAATGTATAAAGTAAATGATGTATTTAAACAAAGAGGTGCATATGAAGATGAAAAATATATTGAGAAAGATATGACACAAATATGGAAACGAAAAGGGTATGAACATAAAGTTTGTAGTGTTGTTTCCAATCCTAATTATGATAAACAATATTGTTTATTAGGGTTAGATGCTTTAAATGATAAAAGAATAAGTGAATTGTATAAAAATTTAAGAAATGATTTTATGTTATTATCAAATAAAATATCGAGTGATGATTTGGTTAAGGAATTAGAAAAGAGAGGTTATGATAGAATGAAATGCTTTGGATTATCTGAGGGAACAACTGATAGTGAAATGGTAAGATATTTTGAGTTGATTTGTAAATATACTGAGAATTATGAATTAATTGGTGAATATGAAAAAGATGAAGAGCCTGAAATATCTTTTGAGGTAAATGGTAATAGTATTAATGAAATTGGAAGAATATCATCAAATTACAAAGAAGTTGAAGAATATCACGAACCTATTAATAATGGAGGATTATCATTTAGTTTGAATAGTAGCCCTGAAACAGTATCTACTGAGAAAAGAGAATTTGATAGTAGATTTAGTATTATAAATAAGTTTTCAAAAAAATACAAAAATTATCTTGAAATCGGTGTTGAATATGGTCAAACTTTTGAAAATATACAAATACAAAATAAGGTTGGTGTAGATCCCGACCCAAAAACTCCAGACCCACGAATTATAAAAAAAACAAGCGATGAATTTTTTGTAGATAATAATAAAAATTATGATGTTATATTTATAGACGGAATGCATCAAGCTGAATATGTATTAAGAGATTTTAATAATTCAGTTAAATGTTTAAATAAAG
>Ga0222718_10000275_pt1 | contig 56513 bp, 44 predicted proteins | sample C33_27DmetaG_FD_165045 | JGI IMG/M metagenome (GOLD analysis project Ga0222718, IMG submission 165045) | Estuarine water microbial communities from San Francisco Bay, California, United States - C33_27D | ecosystem: Environmental > Aquatic > Marine > Unclassified | place: USA: California... | reverse complement strand
GTATCGACATCAGAGATCGTCAACGTTCCGTTGGCCGTGAGTGTGGTGTCGGTCTCATCGAGGTCGGCGGTGTCGGGGCCGTTTGTGATGACGGGTGCGTCGTTGGTTCCCGTGATGGTGATCGTGATGGTCTCGGTGGCGGTCGCCATCTGCGAGTCGGTCACCGTCACCGTGTAAGTGAGGATGAGCGTTTCCCCGACCGCCAGATAATCAAAGAACTCGGTGCCGCTGTCGAATTCCCAGCCAAGGATGTCACTGTTCTCGGTGGCGTCCAGGATGGCGGTCGGATCGAGGGTCAGCATCGCCAGCAGTTCGGCATCGGTCGGTGCGGCGGGATCCATCCGGTCGGAGGTTCCCGTGACGACGAGTGTGTGATCGGCGGTGACGGTATCGGTCGTATCGACATCAGAGATCGTCAACGTTCCGTTGGCCGTGAGTGTGGTGTCGGTCTCATCGAGGTCGGCGGTGTCGGGGCCGTTTGTGATGACGGGTGCGTCGTTGGTTCCCGTGATGGTGATCGTGACGGTAGCCGAGTCAAATCCACCGTTGCCATCGGAAATTTGATAGGTAAAGCTGTCGGTAGCCATTTCTCCAACGGCTAACGACTCAAATTGCCCGTTGGGATCGTATGTAAATGTTCCGTCATCGTTGAGCGTGAGCAGCGCGCCGGAAGTGAGACTAATTTCGTTGCCAACATTGATGGTGCTTCCGTTGATTTCAGAAACTTCAATCATATCTCCATCGGGGTCGCTGTCAGCACCATTGCCATTATCGCTGAAGACATTCCCGGAGACTGGTGTGTCTTCGTCCGTGGAGAAACTGTCGTTTTGGGCGACGGGAACCGGATTGTCGATGGTCCAATCGAATTCGTCAGTGGTCATTTCACCGCTGCCATCTTCGGCCGTCACCACGACGGCATAGGGACTCGATTGCGAAGCATCAGAGTCAATTGTACCGGTGATTAAGCCGTCGGAGTCGATACTCAATCCGGGAGGGAGTCCCGTTGCCGTGAACGTGAGCGTATCATTGGTGTCTGGATCGTCGAAATTCCCCGAGACATCGAGATTTACGTTCTCGGAATCATTGTTCATCTGATCCGGGATAACCGTATCGACGACGGGAGGATCATTGGTTCCCGTGATGGTGACCAGGACGGTGGCGGCCTCGGTGGCGGTATCCCCATTGCTGTCGGTAATTGTGTACTCAAACGAATCTATATCGGTCGCCCCGTCGGCCAGATGTTCAAACTGTCCGTTGGGATCGTATGTAAATGTTCCGTTGCTATTGACAGTGAGCAGCGCGCCGGAAGTGAGACTAATTTCGTTGCCAACATTTGCGCCGCTGCCGTTGACCTCGGTGACTTCAAACATGTCTCCATCGGGATCGGTATCAGCGCCATTGCCGTTATCGTCGAAAACATTCCCGGAGACTGGGGTTTCTTCATCGGTCGTCATCACCGCGTCGTCCATGGCAACCGGCGCAGCAAGCACGATTCGGTCTTCCAGTCTCTCCGTGAGCAGGAGAGGGGAATTCTCTGAGTTGTTTTGAGTGGTGCTGGGATTCAGCCAAAATCTGGAAAAGTCGTTCAGTCGTTTTCGCCAGTAAATCCGTCTCATGATCTAACACTTCGCAGAGGGTTTGCAGACGTTGACAAGACAACGACCGATGGGCAAGGAAGAACACTGGTGAGAATGGTCAAAAAGGAGACTCGGAGCACTTAAGTCCAGTATCGTCAACGAGCTGTTTCTCTGTCAAATCGAAATCATGCTAGCAAGGTGTTTTGCAGGAAGTGCTTAGGGAATATTCAGTTGAAGGAACTTCGTGTTTTCTTGAAAAGAACTCTGATAAAAGACCTGAAATACTCTGATTAGGTAAGTTATAGCGATGATACCAATAACAAGATCATAAAAGGGAGAGGTAAACACACTGTCTGAACTGCAAAGGTGAAGAAAACAACAGCAAAAGCCGAATGAAAAGAAAGAGCTTGAACCTTTTTAGATCAAGCAAAAGTTTTGCTGTGCGCACCAACTGGATAAGTTAGAAATATCACCCCATTTGCGATTCACAGATTATCGACCTCTCGTCCGTTCCCGGTAGACGTCACATGATGAATTTTCAAGTCATCTTTTGCGGCATGAGCCTGTGGCTGACTCTGGCGAATTTGAGCCTGGGCCAGGAACCACAAGAAGCTCCCAAATCACTTCCCCCACTTCCAATACCTATGGAGGCGGAAGAGGGTGTTTTAGTGCCCGGACAGCAAGCCGAACTGGAAGCTCTGACGGAAGAAGAACGGGAACAAATTTTTCAGCCTGTCAATTTGAATTTGAAAGGACCGACTCAATTCAAGATACGTGTCCGACCTCAAGCTTATCTTGATGAGGAAGATCCGAGCCGAGGCTTGATCAAGCCACCCCCGATGCAGGTTGATGTTTTCGATGCTGTAACAGAGTCTATGTCTTTACAACAGTTTACTGGAAACGGCGTTGAGTCTCCATTTTTCACACCCGTTGCGCCATTCTGTTATCCTCCTTTGTATTTCGAAGATCCGTATCTGGAGCGATATGGGGATGGGTATTGTGATCCCTTGCAAACGCTGATTTCTGGAGCCCATTTTTACGCTCGAATTCCCTTGCTCTCTATTAATCTCATCAAACAGCCTCCCCATCGACCTGTCTTGAATCTTTGGGCCGACCCTGTGGATGAAGTCAGACGGTAATCACAAACGAGCATTACCACACCGGCTGGACAGAAAGACCTTGTGACCGTCTCGGTAATGGTCTCTGATAAAGCTCTATGTTTGATTCTTTGATCTCAAGCTGGCTGACAAAACGACGATTGAGTCGCTATCGGCGTCTCATCAAAGCCGTGCATCAGATCCAGGCTGACTTTCTGCCAATGAGTGATGAGGAATTACGAGCGGAGCAAATGTCTCTCAGTATGCAGGCACGCTCTGGGGTTCAGAGAGAAAAATTTCTTCCCCGCAGCTTTGCATTGGTTCGCGAGAGTGCGCGTCGGACTGTGGGTATGGAGCATTACGATGCTCAATTACTCGGAGGATGTGCCATGGCAGAGGGATACATCGCCGAGATGGCTACCGGTGAAGGGAAAACATTCACCGCAACACTACCTCTCTTTTTGTATTCATTATTTGGACGTGGCGCCCATTTGGTGACTGCCAATGAATATCTTGCGGAACGAGATGCTGAGTGGGTTCGACCTATCTTTGAGCTGCTGGGTATGCAGGTTGGTTCAATCGTCCAGGAATCCAATGATTCCGAACGTGCATTGGCTTACCAAGCGGACATCACTTACGGAACATTGCGCGAATTTACGTTTTATTTTTTGCGTGAACAATTGAGTCGTTCAGGTAGTGAGACTCGTACGGAAAGTCGTGTGGCACATAAGCGACGGTCTCCCAGCGATCCCCCTTTCTTCTTGCTTGTTGATGAAGCAGACAGCTTACTGATCGACGAAGCTCGGACGCCGCTGATTATCAGTCTTCCGAGTGAGCATGACCCGACGTTTAATGAGGACTGTTTTCGTTGGGCCAACCATATGACAGGCGATCTCACCCTATTCTCTGAGTACGAGTTGGATCCGAAGGCTCGATCCGTTCGTTTGAACCAAGCGGGAAAACAAAAAGTAAGAGAACTGTTACCTATGCGGCAACTGGTGAACCTCACCCTGCAGGAGGCGGAAGAAGCGGTTTGCCGTGCGCTGGTTGCACAAGAGTTTTTTTGCAGAGATGAACACTACGTCATTGACGCCGATGAAGTTCAGTTAATTGATAGTTTCACGGGGCGAATTGCCGTTGGTCGCAAATTACGTCACGGCGTCCATCAAGCGATTGAAGTTCGAGAAGGATTACCTTTGACGAATACTCAGGAACCTGCTGCACGAATGACCGTGAATGATTACACGTCTCGATACCATCATCTTGCGGGCATGACAGGGACAGCGAGTGAAGTGTCGACCGCGATGAAAAAGTATTATGACTGTCGTGTTCTGGCCATTCCCACCATTCGTCCCTGCGGTCGTGAAATTCTTCCCGTACAAATATACGAAACCACACAGGATAAATATCGTGCCATCACAGCCGAAGTTCTTGCTCTGATCGAAGCAGGAAGGTCTGTTTTAATCGGAACACGGACAATTCAACATTCTCTTGCTCTCTCGGAGCATTTGAACAATTCTGGAATTGAACATTTACTTCTGAACGGGGTTCAGGATTCCGATGAGGCCGACATTGTCTCGCAAACCGGTCAACCGTCTCGTGTCACTGTAGCGACCAATATGGCCGGACGTGGGACCGATATTCATTTGTCCGATCAGGTTCGCGAAGCGGGCGGGTTGCACGTCATCGGCACCGAGTTTCACGAGTCCGCGCGGATTGATCGACAACTCGCCGGGCGTGCAGCAAGACAGGGTGATCCAGGGAGTTTCCGACAAATGGCGAGCTTCGAAGACTCAATCCTGATCGATGCCTGGGGGGAAGAAGTGGCCGGGAATCTTATGGAAGGTGCTCAAAAGGGTTTTCGAGTGAAGTATGCGGTCTCGTTATTTCGTCAGGCACAGCAGGACCTGGAACGCCGACAACGTCACCAACTTCTGTTAATGCTTGAAAGCGAAAGAAGACGAAGCGTGCAAAACATCGAGATGGGGCGTGACCCTTGGCTGGATAGCGTTTATTGATCCAAAGCGAATTCAGAATCGCCAATCAATCTATTACTCGATATTCCACTCATACCAGGGAGTCGCTGGCTGCGAGGGAACGGGGGTTTTCTCAGTTCGTTGAGGTGCTTTTGGTGGCATGGGTGATTTCGTTTCTTCTCGGTCATCAAAAAATCGAATCTCTTTTCCCAGTTCGGCAGCGTTCGACACGTTCTGTTGAGAGGGAGTGTCTTTCGAATCTTGTGCAGGAGCTTGAATCATTGGGTGATGAGAGACGCGTAGAATTTCAATCTGGGCGTCCTCTTCGGTTTCTTCCAGTGGGAAAGGTCGAGGGCCATTCGAAGTTGTCTCTGGCAGCGGAGGTATATTTTCAGATTTTCGAGGCACTGAAACAGGGACTGAGGGTTCAGGCAGGAACGGATTCTCGAAGGAACTGGTTGTCTCGACGGGAACATCGGTTAATGCCGGTTCAAGCGCGATGGACGTGTCTCCTTGAGTTTCTTGATCCATAGATGGAGAAGTCGGAAGTGGTTCTTGAGGTTCAATCTCTCCAATACTGATCGAACTCTGTTGAGAGCCATTCCAGTAGGTTTCACCGACTGACGAATAGTTGTCCGTCAAAATCACATTCCGAAACGGGAGCAAACTTCCCTTTTCAAAGTGGATGTTTCGAAGAGCGGCTTCATGTTCGACTAATGATCGGTAGTAGCTGGCTTTCGCGTCGGCAAGACGCGTTTGGGCATCCAGAATTTCGTCAGGAGAATCAGTGTCTTCATTGAGTGATGAGAATCGCTGTTGGGCAGAGATGAGACGGTTGAAACTGATCTTGTTCAGTTCCTGGGCTCGCTCCAGGTCGGCGACTGCGTTACTCAAGTCGTGAGCAATTTGACGTTCCTGTTGTTGTAACAAAGCCCGTTCGCGAGCAATTCGGATTTCAAGATTGGTCACAGCAGCATGTCCTTGGCGAGTTCCGATGGGGACCGTCATTTCGACTCCCAACTCCCATTCTTGAAAATCGCCACCAAACAGGTTTTCGGTGGCTCCCCGATTCAGACTGGTCGCCCCGGTGTCTGTGTCACCGACGAGGTTATCGCCAAATCCACGAAATCGATATCTTCCGAACATGTCGAGACGTGGCTTTTTGAACTGCTGACTCGCCTCTTTCTGTAACTCCAGACTCTTCAACGCCTGTCGCTGTTTTTTCAATTCAGGACGCTGAGCGATTGCCTCATTGATCAATGCGTTCCAATCGTACTCTATCGGCATCACTTTGGGCTCTGAAACTGGTCGAATGACAGACTCTTCTTTCATCGGCAAGCCCATCAAGAGTCGTAAGCGACGTTCGGCAACATACAACCCTCCCGACCCGGTAAATGTACCGGGACGACTTCCGTTGCCGGTTTGAGTGGCGTTTTGCTGCCGTCCTGCCAACGCATTGAACATGTCTTCTTCGAACCGATAATACTGTTCACGAGCCTGAGCTTCTTTTGCGGCAGTGATTCCCTTTTGATCGATTCGCGAGATGGTCGATTTCCACGTCTTCAAGCTTTGGTCGCGAGCGGCGAGTGAAGTATCAAGTAAGCGATACGCGTAGAAGAGATCCCAATACGCGTTTTCCACATTACTGATGAAGTCTCGCATGCCAATTTCAAAGTCAGAAATGGCCATGTCGGTATTGATGCGGGCGATGACAATTCCCTCGATGACTCCAGGACGTCCATTAGGGCCTGCGATTCGATTGAATTGCGTTCCCGCACCCTGCATCAGAGGTTGTCGGACTTCCATTTCAATTTGAGTTCCCCACGAGTTGGGGTATAAGTTCTGTGCGCGATTATTGGAATCGTAATCCACCATGTTGCGTGCGGAAAATTGAGTTCCCGTTGCCGTCTTCTTGGAAAGTTCTAACAGATAATCATGAGCGTCCTGCTGGAAGAGTTGTGTTCCTCCACCCACGAAAAAGTTGTTGAAGGGGCGATCATTATTCTGGAACATCGCTTGGGAACGCAGTTGAGCATCAAATTGACTCAATGCGGCTTCGACTCCCAATTGAGGGTCGGTTTCTATCACCGCGCGATCATGGATTGTTTCAAGCGTCGATGGTGCCGTGAGAATCGTACCACCCAGATCGTGAAGAATGGTGGCATTTTGCAAAGCAATTTGAAGAGCCTCTTCTAAAGTGAGGTCTAAATAATCCTCGGGAAGCTCTCGACGAACGCTCCAGGGTTCTTCCGTCTGCAGACTACTGGGATTCAGATGTTCGTATTTCCCGATGTTATGACTGGTGTACGACTCTTCCCACTTTAGCTGCTGATACCCGGGTTCGTGATCGGCAACTTTATTCTTATGCAATAGGCTACTGTGACAACCAAGATTGAGAAATCCCGGCAGCATCAGCAAGATTTTGATGTAAACGGACCGGAAATTCATGGAATAGACAGCCAATTTCCACTAACAATAGGTATTTACAAAGTTCCCAGGGGCAGCACTGTTGATTAGATCGACCTATGTGGAACCAAATCTTTCGTCAAATTCAGTAGAACAGTAAAAACCCTCAATGATTACCTAAATTAACACTCGATGAATTGACCTCGAATTCTGCAATTTTCACCACCACAGGGCGTTGGATTTGCTACATTTGGAGGCTCTTTGTTCCTCTCCTTCGGCTTAAATTCAGGCGGTTACAGCGAAGATGGCTCCTTCCTCCGAGTTTACGTCCTCTTCTAATTCGCCACACAATCCATCCAATTTTGAAGATCGCATCCTGATTTTGGCGGAATTGCTTAGAAGCCAAGTCGATGTAGCGACTTACGAAAAAGCAATCGTCCAACATGCAGTGGCTGGTTTTCATGCTCGTGGAGGGCTGATTTGGAAGTCGGTTCGTGAAGATGAAGGAAACGTGCTAGTTCCACAGACACAGCAGGGACAACCTCTTCGGAAGTCGCATTGCGAAAGCTTGGAACCGGTTCGTCATGCGGTCCTCGAGTCTGGGGAATATCAAGTTGTTCCTTGGAGCAGTTTGTCTTCCACGGAGTCTACCTCTCCCACATCGTCTGAATCGCTGAGTAAGGTGATGTTAAAACCGTTTGTCGTCGAGGGACAATCTGTCGCTCTGTTAGAACTTCATCAACCAAACGAAGACGATCTGGAATCCGGGGAAGCATTTCTATCCATGTTGGCAGAGTTGTATGGAGAATGTCTCAAACATCAAAAGCTCCAACAACTGGAAGAAGAAAATCAGCAGTGGCATCGGTTCGAAGAGTATGCTTGCACATTACAAAAATATTGGGATCCTTCAGATGTCTACGCTCACATCATCGATGCGGGACGTGAGCTTTGCGGATTTGATCGGTTAACTCTCTTACTTGGTTCGGGAAAACAATGCCGAGTTCGATTGGTCTCTACCACGGATGACCCATCTCGACATTCTTTAACCCTGCAAAAGCTACAAGATTTATCCCGCTTGCTGACGAGTGCCAACCAAGAACTGCGTTATGACGGAGAGGTGGAGCAGGTTCTTGCTCCTCTCGTCGAAGAGAAGCTGAGTCAAGTTCTCGATGCGACGCACGCTCGAATTTTCTACGCCATTCCTCTCAAGTCGGCCGATGCTGACCAAACGACCGGTCAAAACGCTGTTGCAGGATTATTAGTCGCGGAAAACTTTCGGGGTGACCTCGAAACCTCCGCTTTTTCACGTTTCCAAAGAGTCGCTGAGTTATCGGCACCCGCAATTGTGCGTGCCGCCTATTGGGAAAATTTACCCGGAAGATGGTTTCTTCATGCCTGGCTTTCACTGATTCGGACACCGTTTCAACCAAAACGAACGGCTTGGCGATGGGCTCTTGTCTCAGTTTTCTTGGTGACGTTGCTACTCGTGTTTGTGCCGGCAAAGTTTCGAGTCCGATCGACTGGGCAACTTCAACCCGTCGATCAACACCATGTTTTCGCACCCATGAAAGCCTTTGTGAGTGAAGTCCATTTTCAGGACGATCAACCCATCGTGGCCGATCAGCGTCTGCTGACACTCGACGACCTCGACTTGAAACTGAAACTTGAGGAAGTTCGTGGAGAACTCGAACGAGTGGGAACGCGTTTAACGACGCTTCAAACATTACGGTCACAAATCATTCGCAACAGTTCAGATTCCTCCGACGCCGATGAACTTGCCGCCGAAGCGAATGAACTGAGCATCAAAAAAGAGTCGTTGACCACCCAATGGGGAATTTTGAAAACGAAAGAGAGCCAACTGGAAATATTGTCACCGATCTCGGGAACCTTACTCACCTGGAATCCTCAAGAACTGCTCAATTCCCGACCTGTAGACGCGGGACAAGTTCTGCTGACTCTGGCCGATGTAGAGGGAGACTGGCAATTAGAAGTGAAGATTCCCGAAGAAGAGATGGGGCATATTCGTCGGGCACTCAGCAAGCACTCCGGACAACTGATGATTGACTTTTCGCCAGATGCGAACGTGGGGCAGGTTTTTCAAGCAACTCTTGTGGAAAATCAAATTGCGCGACGATCTGAAATTGATCCAGACATGTTACATTATTTTCGAGCCACTGTTGCGATGACTTTGCCGGAGACTTTTGATCCTGTCTCGGGTGCCGGAGTGACTGTTCGCATCGATTGCGGTTCCCGGGCGTTAGGGTATGTTTTATTTCACGATCTGTATGAATGGGTTCAGAAATATCTGTTGTTCTGATTTAGTTCTCTCTCAGGCGAGAAGGTTCATGAAAGTATTAGTCGTTGTCGGGTCCTTTTTATTGTTGACGATGCAAGTTGGGTTAGCAGAGTCGCAGTCGATCCCCGTTAAATTTGTACAAGTGACATTATTGGATGAAGCCGATTTAGCAGCTCCCGAATCGGGACGCTGCTTCGAACTGCTCGTCAAAGAAGGTCAGCTTATTGATCGGGGAACGATGCTGGTACGCTTGGATGACACTCAAGAAAGTATTGATGTAACACGTGCGACCAAGGAACTGGAAATTGCCCGTTTGAAGTCAAAGAATACCATCGAAATTGAGATCGCCCAAAAAGCCGAAGGTGCGGCCAAATCGAAATTGAAACGAAAAGAAGAATCCCGTGCGAAGTATCCCAAAAGTATCCCTGAGGAGGAAATTGAAGAACTCAAATTTCTCGCTCAAAAAACGGAATCTGAAATCGCCAAAGCCGAGTTTGATTTGGAACTGGCTAAGAAAGAAGCAGAACTGGCCGAAAACATGTTGCTGTCGGCCAAAGATAAATTAGATCGTCGTCAGGTTCGATCTCCCATTAAAGGGATGGTGGTCGAAGTGGATGTGAATGAAGGGGAATGGGTTGAAACAGGGCGAAGGCTCGTCAGAGTGGTGCGTCTTGATCGGCTGCGAGTGGCGGGGTTTGTTCCCTTAAAATATCTGCCAGACGAATTGATGGGTCAGGATGCCGAGTTAACGCTGATTCGTGAAGGTCGTGAAAATGTCAACCTGAGCGTTCAAATCGGGTTTGTCAGTCCTGAAGCGAATCCCGTCTCGGGTGAACGACGCATTTGGGTCGAGATCGATAACTCCAAAGGAACTCTCTTTCCGGGAATGTCTGCCAAGTTAGAAATCCATGCCGCCAAGAAACCTTAACAAATTTGTAGGAGCGACATGTTGACTGAATCATCTGCAACACGTCCACTTCGGCTGCGCCTTCGCCCAGATTTGGAAGTTCGCGATTCCAGTTCTTCGGCGGAGAAAATCTGGATTATTCGCGATCCCGTCACGCTCAGATATTTTCGCTTAAACCGAGAGGAGCATGAACTCCTCAATGGACTTGATGGGTCCAGAAGTCTTATCGATATTCAAAGGCATTACAACGCTCTGTTCAGCCCGCTGCATCTTGAAATGCAGCAATTGATGGCGTTCCTCTCACGACTTTATGCAGAAGGCCTGCTTGTCTCGGATGCTCCCGCTCAGGCGATCCCTCTACAGATACGACGCAAGAAGAACCGGTTTCATCGTTCGTTGGCACTGTGGTCAAATCCATTAGCGATCCGAGGACCGGGAGTCTCTCCCGGTCCGATTTTGGAGAAAGTGACAGCCTGTTTGGGAGGTCTCTTTACTTTCGCGGGGTTCCTGTTTTCATTGATTCTGTTTTCAACGGCACTCTCATTGGTGATTATCAACCGAGAGTCGGTCAATGCCCGGCTCCCTCAGATGCAGTCGTTCTTCGAAGGCAAGAACTTTCTGTTGCTGCTCGCGGTTCTTGCCATTGTGAAAGTGTTTCACGAATTGGGGCATGCGGCGTCATGCCGAAAGTATGGAGGACGTTGTCATCAAATCGGAGTAATGTTTCTGATGTGTATTCCGACGCTCTTTTGCGATGTGTCTGATGCCTGGTTGATTCCACAGAGAATGAAACGTGTGATTATTTCAGCGGCAGGTATGTACATGGAGATGGTTTTGGCGGCGGTGGCCACATTCTTGTGGTGGAATAGCTCTCCGGGGATCTTCAACGCTGCCTGCTTGAACGTAATGCTGGTTTGCTCCATCTCGACGGTGTTGATTAACGGAAATCCGTTTCTGCGCTATGATGGTTACTACATTCTCTCCGATTTGGTCAATATTCCCAACCTCAAACAGCGTTCATCCAGTTGGTGGAAAATGACTTTGAAGTCGGTTTGCCTAGGCCTCAAGTCGTCTCGCCAGGAATTACCATCGTCCAAACGACATACATTTTTGTTTTGTGTTTACGGTTTCGCTTCCACAGTCTTTCGGCTTTGTCTGCTGACAATGATATTGTGGTTTGTTTATCAATTTCTGGAGCAACATAAACTGGCTGTGTTTTTCCCACCGTTATTGATCATCGTACTTTCAGGCATCATAGGCCCACCCATAAAAAGAACGGGGCAATTGCTGAGTGATCCACTCGCCCGCGCTCAAATGAGACCATTTCGGATGGCGTGTACATTTCTCGGTAGTTTGTTGCTCGCTCTGTTTTGCGGCTTCGTGCCATTGCCGACTTACGTCTATTGTCCGGCACTCATCGAGCCGTACGAAGCACAACATGTGTACGCTTACCATCCTGGACGATTGAAGTCAGCCATTGTCGAGAACTCTACGGTTTCTGCCGGAGATTTAATCTACGAGTTGGAGAATGACACCTTGGAATACGAGTTGGAAGAACTCAGCGGTCAACTTGAAGTCCAAAAAACGCGCCTCCGAAGCCTCGAACAAAGAAGCTCACAGTCTGTTGAAATTCAAAATCAAATCCCACTCGCTCAAAAGTTACTAGATGACCTCCAAAAACAATACCAGCAAAAAATCAATCAGAAATCTCAGTTAACCGGTTTCGCATCCATCGATGGCATCGTGTATCCACCACCAATTTCACATCCACCCAGCGAAAACAATTTAGAACTCTCTTACTACAACGGCTCGCCTTTCAGTCCTCAGAATTCAGGATGCCAGATCGAAGCGGGGACATTGCTTTGCACCATCGGGCTGCCTGAAAAGATGCAGGCCACTTTGCTTGCCGATGAACAAACCCTGCAATTGATCAAACGCGGTCAACAGGCTTCATTGCTACCGACGGCAAGTACCTTGGGCGTGATTAAAGGTCACGTCAGCGCGATTGGACGCACTCGTCAGGAAACAGTTCCCGATCAGTTCCTGCCCGATGAGAGTATTGTCATTGTTCCCAGAGTGGATGGGACCAGTGCGCCCGTCAATCCTCTCTGGGAAGTTCGTGTTCGGTGGTCAGAGCCAACACAAATAATTCCTCCGGGAATGCGTGGCACAGCCCGCATTCGAGTCGATTCGATGACGCTATTGACACGTTTTCGCCGCTGGGTGAACGCCACGTTTCGTGTGTGATTGGCTTCTGGAAATTGGATGTTGACGAATCTTTACATGTCGGGTTAGTCTCAATATAGAATTTTAAGTTGTTGTGACAGAATTGAATTCCTCCTATCCTTTATTAGCTTACTCGAGTCATGGTGTTATTGTATGCGTGAAACGAAGCAACGAAACGATGCACCATCCACGAAGAGAACTCGGTCTTTCGATTACATCATTCGTGTGCTGATTATCATTCTATTACTATTTCTTATTCCACTATTTTTCTTGGTCCCGGAGCCTTCAAGACTCCAAGCGGGAGAAGTCATCGACAAACTTGGTGACTATCAATTTCCCACTGGACGACAGAGGCTCACGATTACAAAAGATTCATCTGGAAACATACACGTAACCGTGCAACATCGTACGACTCGTTTTTTTATCTTTCCCCACTCGTACTCCGACACGGTGGCAACATTTGAATCAGAACGTGATTGGTTCGTGTCAATCGATCAATACAATCGACTTTGGATGTATTATGGTCATTGGGATCGTGGATTGGGCAAATTAAGAAAAATGCCTTCCGGCGGTACGAAACGCTATGCGCCCGCCGTATCGCTCCATGGTATGCATTTCATCTCTTCTGGCCAGCTTGTGGCTGGTGGCACTGAAGTAACTGCTACAGGCAACTGGGCAGGAGTCCCACAGCAGTTCTTCAATCGAATCCCCGACAGGACCAGTGCGCAATGGGGCAACGTTCCACCGATCCCAAAGTCAGCCCCTCAATTCAATCGTAAACAGCACTCACAACTCGTACGCCGACTTCAGCAGGGCAAATACTAATTCACTCAATCGGATCGGTGGTTGGAAGCAGTAGAAGTATGTTGGGTTAACGTACCGTAGCCCAACATACAGATCGATGTTGAACCGATTAGTTGGGTTACGATTTCGCTTCGCTCATCTAACTCAATCTACACGAAAGCCACTCTTTGTCTGGCATTGGTCAATATCTTTGAGAGTTGGATATTCCCGACAGTTATCAAATTCATCACCTCGGAAGAGATCTTTCTACGCCAACCTCTTGCAACCATGCACAGAGTCTCCAACAATAAAATAAGACATTCTCTACCGAACGCTTTGAATGGAACCACTATGCGAATTTCCTCCTTGTCCTTCTTCCTGGTTGTGCTTGCAGCAACCAATCTGATGTTGAGTTCCGCGGAAGCTCGCCAGCCGAACATCATTTTCATTATGGCGGATGACCTGGGTTACCACGAACTCGGATGCTATGGCCAAAAGTGGATCAAGACTCCCAACATTGATCGCATCGCGGCAGAAGGAATGAAATTTACGCAGTTCTATTCGGGGGAAGCCGTTTGTGCTCCGGCTCGATGTGTGTTGCTCACCGGAAAACATACCGGGCATTCTTATGTTCGCAATAATGGTGATCCGAAACATTTGCAACATTTAGCTCCCAAATATGGTTGGGAGTTTCCCGGGCAATATCCAATCCCTGATGAAGAGGTCACGGTGGCCGAACTTTTGAAGGACCAGGGATACGCGACGGCAGCCTGTGGCAAATGGGGGTTGGGTCACGTTGGCACCAGTGGAGATCCCAACAAGCAGGGGTTTGATTTGTTTTACGGGTTCAATTGCCAGCGACACGCCCACAACCACTATCCCAAATTCTTATGGCGGAACGATCAGAAAGAAATTCTGCCTGGTAACGACCGCACGCTTAATGGTGAAACCTATTCTCAAGACAAGTTCACCGAAGTCGCGTTAGAGTTCATCGAAGAGAACAAAGAGAAGCCTTTCTTTTTGTATCTCCCGTTTGCCATACCGCATTTGTCGATTCAGGTGACGGAAGAATCACTCAACGAATACAAAGGGAAAATCCCTGAAGAAGAGTATGTCCACAAAGGGTATCTCGAACATCCGTTTCCGAGAGCTGGCTACGCGGCGATGGTCACGCACATGGATCGCGACGTGGGCAAAGTGATGACGTTGGTCGAGAAACTGGGCCTCGATGACAATACCATCATTTTTTTTACTTCCGATAATGGGCCCACTTACGACCGGCTTGGTGGTTCGGATTCTGACTTCTTCGCATCGGCTGGTCAGTTCAAAGGCTTGAAAGGTTCGCTCTATGAAGGAGGGATTCGAGTGCCGTTGGTCGCACGTTGGCCGGGTAAAATTGTACCGGGATCGATCAGTCACCATCGGTCAGCGTTCTGGGATGTGATGCCGACCTTGACTGATATTGTAGGAGCAGACGCTCCCGTCGGAATCGATGGTCTCTCGTTCGCTCCCACCTTGCTTGGTGAGCCCGATCAACAGAAGCAGCACGACTATCTCTATTGGGAATTTGCCGCGTACGGCGGACAGCAAGCAGTGCGAATCGGGAATTGGAAAGGCATTCGTCAGAATATGTTCAAAGGAAATCTGCATACGGAATTATACGATCTGTCAAAAGATATCGGCGAATCAAACGATGTCTCGGCTCAGAATCCTGACGTCGTTAAACAGATCGAACACATCATGGCCACAGCACGTGTTCCTTCCGAAACTTACAAGTTCAAACCACTTGATGAGTGGCAAGCAAAAGTTGCGAAGTGAATTTTCCGGTGATGTTTTCCGATTTTGAAGTTTGTAAAGAGCTCCTGCTCCATGATTGTCGTTACCAATAGAATCCCCGTCGCCAAGGGGCACGAAATCGATTTTGAAGACCGATTCCGAAATCGGGTTCATCTGGTCGATCAATCGCCCGGTTTCATCCGCAACGAAGTCCATCGCCCACAACCGATGAAGTTCGACCATGAAACGGGTTCGTTCATTCCCGATCCTGAAGCGGAAGGGTATTACGAAGTCAAAACCTGGTGGGAATCGATTGATGATTTTGTCGCCTGGACGCGCAGTGAGGCATTTGCTCAGGCGCACGCTAACCGGGCTCCCAAAGAGATGTTTCGAGGTCCGAGTGTTCTCGATGTGCATGAAGTCTTCTTGACGACAGATGAGAGTGAGAAGTCATGACCGATCCCAAACAGTTTTCAGAAGACGAATGGCGCGAAAAGCTCACGCCCAAGCAATTTCATGTCTTACGCCAAAAAGGAACCGAACGTCCATTTTCGGGTGAATACGATCAGCATTATGAGCCGGGGAGCTATTCGTGTGCCGCTTGCGGTCAGGAGTTGTTCGAATCGGAAACCAAATTCAACTCACGTTGCGGTTGGCCGGCATTTTACGCAGCACAGGCGGAAGAACGTGTCAATCTCCACCGCGACACAACACTCGGCATGGTACGGACGGAAGTGACTTGCGCAGGTTGCGATTCTCATTTGGGGCATATCTTTGATGATGCCCCGCAAACACCCACCGGACAGCGCTATTGTATCAACTCAGTCTGCCTGAATTTTACCCCTCACTCAGACAACTCTTAGCGAATACGTTCCATACGAGGAACATTGGGGTAAAACGGAACTCGCATTTTGGGATAGCGCTCGTCACCAGTTTCCCCTCGATGATAGGTAATGGGAAATCCTTCACCACCATTCATGAACGGGACGCCGTGCGGCCAGTAGATGAAGAAGGCTTTGCCCAACATCGCATGACGAGGGACGGCATGAGTGTCGTCCCACAAGCGACTGTCCAGGCTGGCAGGACTATTATCGCCCAGCACGAAAAATTCGTCGTCTTTCAAAGGTGGGAATTCCACAGAATGCTCGTACTTGAGATAGAGTTCGGCGTACTTTTCGGGTTCATCAAGGGCAAACATTAAGTCCATCTGCGAGGTTCGGTCGGGAATGTCGAACTCATCTCCCAGGTCGCGTTGACGAGCCATGCGTTCGTACCGCTCCATTTGAACGCGAATACTTTGCTCGGCTCGATAAAAGATGTCTCGTGTCAGTCTCAGGTCGGAAACATTCAACTCAGCATCGGTAACGGCGATCCCAACGGGTGATAAATCGCGATTTGTCGGTAGGCTTGTGGCGGGAGCTTCATATTCTCCTTTGCCGGGAAACGGAATCAGCTTCCCGTCGATCCACAAGTTTAATCGATTATCGACATTCGAGAATGTCAGCGTATGAGAACCAACGCCCGAGAAAGATGTTTCCACTTCATCAAGAACTTTCTGCTGCTCCAGGGCATGATCGAAGTATTCGAGTGTGACCTTGCCTGTTTTCAGACTGAATCGGCATTGGTAATCGCGAATCCCTTCCGTCAATTCGAGGAGCAGTTCGCCGTTCTCCCCGGTGTCGGTGACATCGATGGCGCAAGAAACCGTCAGGTCGCCCACCCAGAAATGCCCACTACTGCTGCGTCGGCGAGCTTGTGTTTCGTTGTAGCCGCAAAAATCACTGATCAACCTTGGCGTGGGTTCTTCTTCAAACGGGAGTGCAGGATCATTCATGACTGCGCCCCAAGCTTCTTCATCGGGGACAAAGTGCCGGTACTTCAGCCAGCGTGTTTGATCGGCAGACTCGTTGCGTGTGATGGCATAGACTCTTTGTTCGGTATCGGCCGACCATCCTCCCGTGTCGGGTTCCAATCCTGAACCGCTGTCGTCGGTATGATCGTGTTTCACAGCCGCCCATCGCTCGGGCCATCCTTTTTCCAGAAGTAGCTTTTCAGGATAATTGTTGTCATACACAATCATTTGTAGCGAGAGTTGTTTATAGGGATCATTTTTTCTCAAAATGTCCCACTCGTCGGTTTCATTTTTCCGGGCATAAACATCTCCACCCTCAATCAATAAATATTCATTCGGCAAACCAACCAATCGTTTGATGAAATTTCGCATCGGTTCTTCAGGATTTTTGAAGACCACAACATCCCAGCGGTCAGGGTCGCTAATCTCGTAAGGAAATTTGTTGACCAGAATCCGATCACCATGAAAGACCGGAGTATCACGCACCGTATTTTCGAAACGGCAATTGGGGCAGACGGAACTGTTGATACGCGCATTGGGCAGAAGTGTTTCGGAGTCGCCATTAACTTCCTGACTGGCACCAATGTGATAATGCCATTGGCATTGTTCGCAGTCGATTTCTTTATGTCGTCCATTGAGGGTTTCGGCCATCGATCCTGTGGGGATCACGAAGGCTTCCGCTTCAAATGTGCGAAACAAAAACGCGAGTATGAACGCGACGACCAGCGACTCAATCGTTTCCCGCGCAGGTGAAGGCTGCACATACTTGCTTTTCGCTTTCGGTTTTGTCGCAGCGGGTGTTTTATCAAGATCGGCAGATTGTTTTTTTCGGCGTGCTTTGCTCATCCAAACGACATTCATCAAGGAACGAAATAGAAGTGGGTTTCTGAGATACCTTCTGCTAAACAGCTCAGTTTCAACGGATTCGAAGGATAGGCAACCTGCCGCTATCTCACAAACCTGATTCGGGAAAAATCGGGTTTCCGATACGGTATCTTCCAGTTCCCCCAGCCTATTGTTTCTTGTGTGGAAGGTAAATGCACGAGAAAAGGCTTACCTATCAATAGTTTACGCGTAACGGTCGGTTGTTCCCATCGTCGCGAATCCGAAGAGACGCGGCTGTTGTCTCCCAAGACAAAATAGTGATCAGCGGGAATCTGAAATGCCTGTTCCGAGGCGTATTCCCCTTTTTGAGAGGTGTAGTAGATATCACGGTAAAGTTTCAGAGTTTTGAGTTCAAATTCGGCTGATCCCGAGATTCGGGCGATCTCAAAGGGTGTGTGTGGTGAATCGTTTGCAGAACTCAAAGGCCACGGTTCCATCACGATGTTCTTGTTAATTGCGACGAGCAATTGGTTATCAAAAGAGGAAATTTCCAACAGGAATTCGTGAGCATCAACCAATCTGAAATGCTCTTCCATCAATGCTTCTTCCTCCTGAGGCCGGTAGAGTCCTATCCGTTGGACTTCGGGATCAATTTCGAAGCGAAGAAAACCTGTCGGTGTGTTCAACTCGATAAAGATGACCCCCGAGGATTCGCTGAGAACAATTTTTGTTTCAAGAAAAAATTCGTGGATGGGAGAGAGCCGGTTTGTCGGCATTTCGTGGTTGTAGGCGGTGAAGTCGGTGACATGTGTTCGATGTGACTTGACCAGTAATTGATCGACGGCTGACTGATAGTCGTTTAATGGAATCACTTTTCGTAATTTTTGGTGAGTCACTGCGGAGAGGACACCCGTCGCAATCAAACAATTTTCTTCCAGTCGGACTCCCGGAAAACGTGGCTCCGGGGCGAAAGGGAATGGAACCTTCTTGGGGACGAACGCCGCTGCGACTCGTTCGTTCATGGAATCTGAAAGACAGACTGTCGATTCATGGTTGCCACCAAACCGCAAAGTATGACGATACGTTAGCCAGTCCTCTTCATTTTCTGCTGAATATTTCCAACCGGAATCGCTTGGTCTCCAACCAGATTTGGGAGTGTCCGAAGACCAGCGTCCTGACCAAGTCTCGGAGTCGAATGGTTGATAAGACGAATCGAAGACAAGCACTCTTTGTGCACGTTGTTCTTCGAGACTCTTTTGTACGATTTGGCCATCGACCCAAAGATTACCGTCCCGAATGGAAATTTCTTCTTTCGGTAAGCCAACGACCCGTTTGATGTACGTTTCTCGAGGTTCGTTGGGATTTCTAAAAACGATAACTTCTCCTCGTCGCGGGTCTCGAAACTGATAGGCGTTCTTCCAAACGAGTAAGTGATCTCCCCGATTCACGGGTTGGTTCGATAAATCACTTTCGTTCGCCATGCAGTTGGGGCATACCGCAAAATCACCAGTTTCAATGAGAGAGTCTTCATCGAACTCGGTCCCGACCGCAAACTGAAATTGACATTGCGGACAAACGACACGTTTTCGTTCACCATAATAATGCGGTGCCATCGAGCCGGTGGAGATCAAATATCCTTCCACGAGAAACGTACGGACAAGCAGGACGGCAATCAATAGCGACAAGACAGGATCCAATGCCTGACGAAACCCGCACATGAACCCCGTGTTCGATTCCGATAAGTGAGCAGGTTTGGAGTCGGTCATCATCCGTGTTCCGACATGAAACGTGAGAATCAATCTTCTTCAGTTGCATCCAAAACACTGAGGAATGCTTTTTGAGGAATTTCCACTTCACCGAATTGTTTGAGTCGTTTCTTACCTTCTTTTTGTTTCGCCCACAATTTCCGCTTCCGGGTGATGTCTCCGCCGTAACATTTGGCGGTCACATTCTTGCGCAACGCCTGAATCGTTTCCCGGGCGATGATGCGTCCACCCAAGGCAGCTTGAATGGGAATCTCGAACATGTGTTTCGAGATCTCTTCTTTCAGCCGTTTGACAAGCCCGCGTCCGCGACGATCAGCCTGATCTCGATGCACAATCGTTGAGAGTGCATCGACTCGGTTCCCTTTGACCAAAATATCCATCTTCACCAAATCAGCTTTGCGGAACCCAATGATTTCATAATCCATCGTTCCGTAACCGCGCGTCAGGCTTTTCAGCTTGTCGTGCATGTCGTAGACGACTTCAGCCAGCGGCAACTCCCAAGTCAATTGAGCACGTTGCGGACCGAGGAATTCGGTATTCACGTAAATGCCACGACGGTCGGAACATAACTGCATAATTCCGCCGATGTGTTCTGAGGGCGTGATGAAAGAGACTTTTGCGAACGGTTCTCGAAATTCGTCAATCACGCCGGCATCGGGGACGTCTTGTGGATTGTCGATGACAATCACGTCGTCATTCGTTTTGAGAATCTCGTAAGTGACGTTGGGCGCCGTCTGGATGAGATCGATGTCTTGTTCGTCTTCGAGCCTTTGCTGCACAATTTCCATGTGCAGCATGCCGAGGAATCCGCAACGAAATCCAAATCCGAGGGCGTCGCTGGTTTCGGGCAAAAACGAAAAGCTCGAATCGTTCAGACTGAGCTTCTGAAGTTCGCCACGCAGCTTTTCAAAGTCCGTTGCGTCGATGGGATACATCCCGCAAAAGACCATTTGTTTCGGCTGCTGATATCCGGGGAGAGCCTGACTCGCTTTGTTGGAGATGTCAGAGACCGTATCTCCGATATGGACATCTCCCAATTCTTTAATGCCTGTGAGAATATATCCCACTTGTCCTGGGCCGAGCTTGTCACACTTTGTCATGCCCGGTCGGAATTGTCCAATTTCGAGAACATCAAACTCACCGCCGTTTTTCATGAAGCAGACCTTCTGCCCTTTGCGGACCGATCCTTCTTTAATACGGACGTAAGTGATCACTCCTTTATAGACATCGTATTTCGAATCAAACACGAGTGCGCGAAGTGGATCGTTGGCTTTTCCATCAGGTGGGGGAACACGCTCGATGATCGCATCGAGAACCGCTTCGACACCCAGCCCCGTTTTTGCAGAGACCAACAACGCATCATCGGGATCGAGGCCGATGACAGTTTCGATCTCTTCCAGGACTTCCTCAGTCCGCACGACGGGAAGGTCAATTTTATTGATGACTGGCAGAATGGTCAGATCGGCATTGATGGCCGCGTAAGCATTGGCCACTGATTGCGCCTGAACACCCTGAAACGCATCGACCAGCAATAGTGCGCCTTCACACGCGGCCAGTGATCGTGAGACTTCATAATGAAAGTCAACGTGTCCGGGGGTGTCGATCAGGTTCAGCTCGTACTTCTCCCCTTTGTATTCATAGTCGATAGCCACCGTCCGGGCTTTGACGGTGATTCCGCGTTCCCGTTCGACATCCAGGTCGTCGAGCAGTTGTTCTTTGAATTCGCGTTGTGTGATCGCACCACTTTGCAGCAAAAACTGGTCAGCCAGTGTGCTTTTACCGTGATCGATGTGGGCCACGATCGAAAAGTTACGAATGTGTTTGTTGTCCATAGAGGATCGGAGTTCATTTCGTAGGCATAAGTGGGAATCATTCAATTCCTCTATTCTAGGATAGATTGGTTCATTTCGTAACCTCGCGGGGGGCTGTGATTCCTTCTTTCCGACAGGGAAATTCTGGTTTTCGTCAAAAAAATTCTCTTCGATTGTGGTCACAAAATGAGTGGATTGAGACGGTTCGGACGGCATATGACATGAAACCGTGACGATTGTGTGGTTTGGAAGCCCCCTGCAATCGTTAAGTCGCATCCCTCTTTCCTGATCGACTGATTTTACGAGATTGACGTAAATCGAATTCTCTCAAAACATTCGAGCCTGACTGAGTAAGAGTGATAAAGTTGAGTGAGCTTCACACGAGGAAGCTGCGTAGATTCTGTTGTCAGAGCTGCAAATGGATTGACGGTTCGAACAACACTTTTTGAAAGTATCTCATCATGTATGACTTGAAATGGAATACAGGTCTCAAATCAGTCATTGTTGTTGTGGCATGTGCCATGCTTTCCGGTTGTCAAATGACAAGCTGGAGACAGGCAGGTTTCACGCCGGGAAGTCTTGCGCCGTCCCAAAATCAGTCAGGCTCTCCATCCATTCATCTGGGAGAGTCCTCAGATTCTTTTCAGGATGACAACGGTCAACCGCAGACATTTGAGTCGCAACGTCCGGTTGTCACTCCCCCTCCAGAAAACACGGATCAAAACGATCCTAAAAACTTGCAGGAAATGACCGTACCCCAGGCTGGTCGTTTTTACATTCCTCCATTGCGAGGACCAATTTTATTGGGGCGTGCGACTTATCAACCATTCCCGGAAGGGGACAGAAAGTATCGCCAACCCGATCCTATAGCTCGTCAAGAGACTCCACGTCCACAGATCGAAGAGTTGAAACCACAACCCTTGCCAGTCACCGAAGCTCCCGAGCCAAAGATCGAGTCCAAGCCTGAGCCGAAGCTGACAATCGGCGAGCCGGAAGAGGTCCTCAAACCGTCCCTGGATCACTTTGATCTTCCTCCGCTCGTTTCGGATGACGAACTCAAGAACCGTTTGAATATCGAGCGTGACGAGCCTCCGACCGTCAAAGTCGAGGAGGTTGCACCGGTTCTTCCATTGATCGAAATTCCTGAGATCGAGGAACAAATTGCCGAGCAGACTCCTGAATTCACAGTGAACCTGCCAGCGAAAATGTTGGTGGGCGAGCCGACCAAAGTGGAAGTTGAAGTGACCACGCCCAAGGGGAAAGACTGGAACGACCTGAGCTTCTCATTGAAGTTGGGAAAGGATTTGATTTCGACTCTCGAACCACAAGCCGAGCGAATTCCTGTCCCTTTGATCAAAGGCGGGCAGGCTCGCAAGGTCGTCATCGAGTTACAGGCTGTGACTTCGGGAACACACGAATGGGAACTTGCGTTACACGCCGGTGATCGAGAGCTTGGCTGGAAGAAGCTGACCCTCAAAGCCGAGCCGCGCGGCTTGGTAACTCAGTTAATCGGTCCCCAACAGAAGCCCGTTGGTGGCCGAGCGGAATACACGCTGCAAGTTGAAAATGTTTCTGAAGAAGCTATTGGTCCGGTCAGTGTCGTTCTCGAATTCGATGCGACTTTGGTGCCGATGGAAGCGTCTGCTGGTGCCGAGCAAAAGCCCGGTCAGTTGGTGTGGTCTTTTCCGGTCTTGCATCCCGGTGAGCAAATTCTGTTACAGGCCGAGTACGAATGTCCGGTGGCGACCGGTCGAACATGTGTCTCTTCACACGTGACCATCAATGATGGACCTGCGCAAAGCCGCAATACTTGTCTGGAAGTGATGGCACCTCGAGGAACATTGCAAGTTGAAGTGCTGGATCGTGACGACCTCACACACGTCGGTCGTGAATTGACGGGAGTCGTTCGTGTCAAGAATTTGGGACTGCGACCTGCGAATAAAATTCAGGTCACATTCAACATTCCCGAGCACCTTTCCCTGAATCAAGTGAAAGCGATTCTGAAAGACCAGGAAGTTGAGATCGAACAATCCGGGAAAGACCAACAAGTGATTGTGGTCTTGAAGCCGGCTCTCGCTCCCGATCAATTCATCGAGTTTGAATTTTTATTGGCAGCCAAAAAAGCGGGCGACGGATTGCTAACGGTCAATGTCATCGCGGAAGGGAACGAGAATCCGATCCCGGCTTCCGAACCGTTCACAATCACTCCTTGAAATTGGTCACCCGAGATTCTTTTTCTTTTCTTCCACAAACTTAAGATGGTGGGGAATGTGGCCCGTGATGCGTTCGACCAACTCCTGAATCGAAATCTGTCCGTCTCGGGAATGTGTGCCGGTTAGTTCCCATTGTTCTGAAGTGAGAGTCCTCAAAATTTCGGCCATGTGTGCACGCGTGGTTTTGATGACGGCCAACTCAGTTGTCAAAGAGCGATCATGGTAAGCGAGAGTCTTCGCATAATCGTCCGGGTCGCCACTCATGAGAGTCGGATTATCTTCTGCCAGAATCCGCTTGATCCGGTCTGCGTAGACGATTTCAAAATCGGTAAAGTGACAGACCACTTCAAGGATGCTCCAGCGACCCGGCTTGCACCGCGTTTTTAACCGTGCTTCGGAAAGTCCTTCGACACTGGACTCAATCAGTGTGGGACCGTCGAGGTAACGGATAATGTGATCTTCAAATGCCATGATGCTGTTCTCCAAAAAAACCTGTCAGTGTGGAACACTTTCCATCATAACAACTGTGGGAAATAGAGTCAGTCTCCATTGCGCGTTCGATTGACGAGCAGCTTCAGAATTCAATCAGCATCGATTGTTTCTCTTCAAGAATCTTACGGGATTCGATTTGAATCGCATCCTGAACAAGAGAATCTGCCCCCGGAATGGGAATCAATAATTGTGTTTCCGAATTGATGACGGGAAGCTCGCCAATCAATTTTAATCCCCGCCTCGGATCGGGCAGTCTGAGATGGAAGTTATCCGTTCCTACGACATCAATCACAAGATCGGATTTTGGAAATGCGTCAAGTCCCTCGGGGACGCGGAATTGCACAACAATAATATAGGGTTGATTCGGGATGGGGTCGAGAGGCTCGGTCCATACGGTGAATGAGCCTTTTGTGACGGATCGTCCTCCTTGTGGTTTCTGGTAGCGGAACTCTTCCACACCACCGCTGCCAGTTCCGTTTTTCTGTTTACCATCATCGGCAATGGCAGGAGCAACATCTTCAGGACTGATCGATTGAGGCGGACCATCATCGGTGAGTTCCACGATGGATGCCGGCAACTGTTGCTGGCTTGCAGCAGGCCCTGATGACGGATCAAGAATCATTTTTGATCCCTGTGGAACCAACGCCTCTTCATCCAGACTCTCTTGATCAGAAAAACTGGCCATGATGGCATCACGATTGAGGATCGCGTCCAGTCGGCTTTCGATGTCGGTTGCGACCAAAGCACAGAGCAGGACGACTAAAATATGAATGGCTACGGAGAGCAACAACCCCTTCGCGGTTTGTCGTCGAGGTAGGGTCAAGCAATGATTGTCTCCCATCACCTCAATGGATGTGATGGTCGTTTGATTCGTCAAATCGTCGTTCACATCGCCAAAATGAACGCGCAACGCCGCCGACTCCAACTTGTTGTGGAGTTCGTCGTCGGCATCCCATTTTTGACGTACACTATTCATTGTTTGACCGAGTCAGAAAAAACGCTCGTACTATCAACATCGGCAGATTTCGTGACGGAAATCGAAAGAGAGCCAGATTTTCTTGACCGTCCGTCCATTCTGTTACAAATCAGCCTGCCTTCACGGAGAGGTAAAAACTCATAAGTATTGATTATCAGGATGTTTGGGAGGTAAACGGGCTAAAAAAGACGAGAAGGAAACGAGATCGAAAATAACCGGATGAGACTCAAAACAATGCTTGAGTTCCGATCTGCGGTGTGCCATCCTCGTGTCGGTTGAGTTCCCCATTGTAAATGGGGATTTTGCCTTCCGCACATACCAGAACCCACACACACTTTCGAGGAGAGGAACGCGATGTTTTTCCTCGCTGCTGCTGAATCCCCCGTCAATCCGACTTATTCGCTGATCGTGATGTCCGTCGGGATTGCCATTGTACTCGGGTTGATCATCTTCGCCAAAGCGAATGCCTTCATGGCACTGATCACGGCGGCAATCGTTGTGAGCCTGTGCGCACCGGGCGAAATGGGGACAAAAATCACTCGCGTCGCGGAAGCTTTCGGTTCGGGGTGCGGCAGCATCGGGATTGTGATTGCGCTGGCTGCCGTGATTGGTCAATGTATGATGGACAGCGGAGCGGCAGATCGTGTCGTGAGAGCTTTTATGCGCGCGCTGGGTGAGAAACGTGCTCCGATCGCGTTGATGGGAAGTGGGTATGTGCTGGCGGTTCCTGTTTTCTTCGACACAGTTTTCTATCTGCTTGTTCCGCTTGCTCGTTCTTTTTATCGAAAGACACGTAAAAACTATTTGAAATGTATTCTCGCGATCGGGGCGGGAGGCGCCATTACTCATACTCTGGTCCCTCCGACACCCGGTCCTTTGACGATGGCAGCGACTTTGGATATCGACTTGGGATACATGATCCTGGTTGGTGCATTGGTCGCTTTACCGGCGGCGATTGCCGGGCTCATTTGTGCGGGCATCATGGATCGCTTGATGCCCATTCCGATGCGGACAGTCAACGATGATGAAGATATGGAACCGATTCCCGACGATCAATTACCGGGATTATTCGTCTCTTTGTTGCCCGTCCTGTTACCCGTCTTCATGATTGCCTGCAACACCGCAACTGAAACCGCGGCAAAACAAATCGGGGCAGATCAGTTCAAAGCATTCGACGCCTCTGATGCGACCGCTGAAACCAAAGCTGAAATCCGTACCGAGCATGAAGGAGAGATTGCCGGAACAGCCTTGGGCTTGATGCCTTACACGCGAATTATTGGTAACCCAAATTTTGCGTTGTTGATTTCGACCGTCATCGCGTTGTGGTTGCTGTATGTCCAGAAAGGTCCAACCCTCAAAGAAATGTCAGATATTGTGGAAATCTCGTTGATGAGTGGTGGAGTGATTATTCTCATTACTGCCGGTGGGGTGGCCTTCGGTTCGATGTTGAAAGTGGCCCAGGTGGGTGACGCAATTGCCATACTGACATCTCCCGGTGAAGGGGCCACGATGCCCGGTATGACGATGTTGTTTCTCTGTTTTGGAGTCGCCTCGTTATTGAAAGTCGCACAGGGATCAAGCACAGCAGCCATGATCATTACTTCCAGCATGATGGCTCCATTAGTGGAAAGTTCGCCCAATCTCGGGTTTCATCCGGTCTACTTGGCAACAGCCATCGGTGCCGGTTCACTGGTCGGGTCGTGGATGAACGACAGTGGCTTCTGGATTTTCGCCAAAATGGGTGGTCTTACGGAAGCCGAGGCTTTGAAGTCATGGACGGTGATGCTCGTTGTGTTGGGTGTGGTCAGTATGGCAATGACGTTGCTGTTGGCGACAGTCATGCCGTTGGTGTAAGCCGACCTATGAATCAAAGGGTCAATGATGAACAGGTACGATTTTCCACGCTGCCAGATTATCCCGGAAGCCAACCATGAGGTCTCGATTCAAATCGACGGGCGCGAGCGATTACGTTGGCATGCGGGAACTCAGTACACACGACCTTTCTTTTATCCTTTGATTGGTCCCTCGGGAACGTCACTGACTCGGATCGGGCATCCCGGCGCATCGAATCACGATCACCACAAGTCGGTCTGGTTTGCACATCACAAAGTGCTCGGCATCGATTTCTGGAGCGAAAATACCGAGGCCCGTATCAGGCAGCATATGTGGTACGCCTATCAGGATGGCGACAACGAATGCCTGCTGGCGTCGAATCTTCGATGGTACGACGGCCACGACCCCAAACAGCTTCTCGAACAGGAAATGATTGCTTCAATTTCACCTTACGAAAAGGATGAGTTCTTATTTGAGATTCAAACCACGTTCACTCCCACAGCAGAGACATTGGAATTCCAGAAAACGAACTTCGGGTTCCTTGCGGTTCGCGTTGCCAAAAACATTTCCAAAATCTTTGGTGGCGGAGAATTAACCAACAGCGAAGGAGCCCGAGGAGAAGAAAACATTTTCGCCAAGTCGGCCCGCTGGATGGATTATTCAGGTCCGGTTCCCGCTTCAGGCGAGAAAGAGACCTTTGAGGGGATCACGTATTTCGATCACCCGTCGAATCGCAACTATCCCAATCATTGGCACGTGAGACAAGATGGCTGGATGGGGGCTTCGGTTTGCATGAACGAGCCGATTGAAATCACGAAACAGCAGCCCTTAACTTTACGGTTTCTGTTACACATTCACGCAGGCGATATCGAGGCGGCACGCGCCGAGCAGGTTGCGAAATTCTTTGCAGCACGAAAACCACTATTCGTGCAACGCTCTTCCAAGCCCCACTATCAGTACGAAATTCTACGCAAGTCTTAATTCAGAGTTTTCGTAATGTCTGCACAACATCCGTGACATGTTCGATGGAAAAATCTATCTGTGCCTCGGTCGTACTACGTCCCAGTCCGAATCGCAAACTGGCTTTCGTTAATGATTCGCTGATTCCCATCGCTCGCAGTACATGACTCGGAGCAGGGTCTGACGATGTGCAGGCCGACCCCGAAGAGACGGCAATCTTCGTCAGGGAGGCCATCAACGCATCCCCATCAACTCCTGCAACGCTGATGTTCAAATTGTTGGGCAGGCATTCTGTGGGGTGTCCGTTGCGGTGTAGTCCATCGAGAGAAGAACTTAGTCCAGTCCATAAGTGATCGCGCAGAGTTGATAATCGGAGGGAATCGGACTCTTTCTCTTCAGACGCGATCCGGCACGCTTCGCCGAATCCCACGATCATCGCAACGGGAAGAGTTCCGCTGCGGAGATGTCGCTCGTGGCCGCCGCCATCAATGAGAGGAGTGAGTGGAATACGCCCGCGATCTCGCCGAACGATGAGTGCTCCGATTCCCTGTGGTCCGTAATTTTTATGTGCCGAGATCGAGAGCAAGTCAATGGTTTGCTTCTGCAAATCGACAGGCAACAGGCCCACCGCTTGTGTGGCATCACTGTGAAAGTAGATGTTCCGTTCATGACAGATTTCAGCGATCTCGGCGATAGGATTGATCGTGCCAACTTCGTTACTCGCATACATGACGGATACGAGTTTCGTCTTCGACGTAATGGCGTCTCGTATTTTGTTCGGGTCGACCTGACCGTTGGAATCAATCTCTATTATCGTGGCGGCATAGCCATCTCGAACGAGACTTTCCGCAGGATCGAGAACCGCTTTGTGTTCACCGCGATTGACAATCAAATGGCTGCCTGAGGGCGCGGCTTTCAGGACACCTTTGAGAGCAAGGTTATTGGCTTCTGTTGCTCCGCTTGTGAAGATGACTTCATCCGGCTGGCAGTTGACAAGCTCTGCGACCTGCCTGCGTGCGGCTTCAATCGCCTCTCTCGCTATTTCTCCATAAACATGACTAATACTGGCGGCGTTACCAAATCGACTCGTCAGCCACGGTTTCATCACCTGATAGACACGCGGATCGACGGGCGTCGTGGAGTGGTGATCGAGATAAATGGGAAGATCGGAAGTCACTATCGAGGTCCGCAAAGGAAAGTTCTTTGCTTCGTTGTATCAGAATTAACCCACAAAAAAAGCCGACAGAGAAAACTCTGCCGGCTGGATATTCCAACTTTTAAAACCTATTCAGGTTTCTTTTTACGCTCTCCAGGTTTTTTGCCTTCACCTGGCTTTTTCCCTTTTGGGGGTTCTGCGGACATGAATTCCTGCTTACTAAGGGAACCATTGCCGTCTTTGTCGATCCGAGCAAAGATTTTTTCCATCCGACCTTGTTGTTCACCCGTTCCTTTTTTTGCACGAGTCGTGAACTCCTGCTTGCTGATTGATTGATCGTTATTTTTGTCGAGCCGATCAAATAGCTGAGCACGATTTTGTGGTTTTTTACCCTCTGGCTTTTTCTTGCGCTCTTCAGCCGATTCAACATTCAGACTAAAAGCCGCGATGAAAGCAACGGTCAATGCCGTGATTACGATTTTCTTCATTCTTTATCTCCTGAAGTAGACTTCCCAAGATTATGTTCCTTTCCCGGAACAAGAGATAATCGAGTCAAAGTCGTGTGTGGTTCTGAGTATTGAACACCACAACTTGGAATGGGTTTCGGAGAATATTGAGAAAAAGATTACTCCTGACCATACGGACCAGAGCGAGTGTCGTCAGATTGAGTCAGTCCCGTGCCGGGCTGAATGCCTTGACTGCCAAATTTGTCCACAATGGCATCACGAACGTGATCGAGTTGTCGGTCTCGCGAATTCTCAGGATCGCCGAACAGTAACGATTGCTGGGCCTGACCTCGTTTCAGATTTGCGACTCCCATCCCCAGCAATCGAACCTGTAACCGGCGATCAGGAAGACGTTCGGTAAATAGCATGCTCACCGCGTCCCACAGCTCGCGTGTTAAATCTGTCGCGACGGGTAAACTGACTGAGCGAGTATAAGTCTGAAAGTCTTCGTACCGAATTTTGAGTTGTACGGTGCTCGCTTTGACAGACTGACGGCGTAGGCGGCGGGCGACTTGATCGGTCAATTGTTGCAAGACAGCTCGTAGAGTTTCCCGCTCAGTAATATCCTGAGCAAAGGTTGTTTCGTGAGAAATCGAAACCGCTTCATGATCGGGAACGACCGGGCGATTGTCTTCTCCACGACAGAGTCGAGCGAGGTGGGGGCCCACTTTCTCTCCTAAAGTTTCCACCAATGTGTCGGTGGGAAACTGCTTGAGGTCTCCAATGGTGTGAATGCCAAAAGCTTTCAAGCGACTCTCGGCCTGCTTCCCGACGCCCCAGAGTCGGCGTATCGGTAGGGGATCGAGGAACTCGGCAATCTTGTCGGGTAGGACAACGGTAAAGCCGTTGGGTTTGTCGTGATCGCTGGCTATTTTTGCCAGAAACTTGTTAGGAGCAATTCCCACCGACGCAACCAAATGGAGTTCGTTTTTGATGCGCTCTCGAATTGTATGACCAATTTCGCTAACAGTCCCATAAAGTTTGAGAGAACCAGTCACATCGAGAAACGCTTCATCCAACGAGAGCGGTTCGACCAAAGGCGTGAATGAACTCAGAATCTCTCGAACTTGATGCCCGACTTCTGAGTAAAAAGAAATACGCGGTTTGACAAACACAGCCGACGGGCAAAGACGATATGCGCGGGAAGCCGGCATAGCCGAATGGACCCCGAATTCTCTCGCTTCATAACTGGCCGCTGCAACAACACCGCGTCCGTTCGGAGAGCCTCCGACGATCACTGGCCGGTTGCGTAATTCTGGTTGCTCACGCTGTTCGATGGAGGCGTAGAAGGCATCCATATCGACATGCAGAATGGAACGAGATTGAACGGACATGACCACATGCCCCGAAGATCATGAGTGAATAGGGTTTTCTCTATTCTACGCGGAAGGTGACACGGGAAGAAGCCGTCTATTGTATTTGATCAGTGAACCAGCACAAATTCGCTGGAATTCAGATATGCCCAGAAGATGTCTTGCAACGATTGAGCGTACCGTTCCCGTTGTTGACCATTGCGACTGTTGGCCACATTCTGAGAGACCATTTTACGAATCATGGTCATTTCACGGTCAGTGGGGTAGCGGGTGAGTGCCGAGAGTGCCAACTGCCTGATCTTTTCCTGGTCGCTCGTGTTTGAAGCGATCAAATTCCCGAAGAATGTCGGCGACTTGTAGCTGATGGCTTCTTCCATGAGATCGCCGTTCATCAGCATGAGTGCCTGAGCGATGGTCCCCGAAAAATGAGTGTCTTCGTTGTTTTCTTCGGTTTCATAAGCATGGATGAATTGTTGCAGCCATTGGTTTCGTTGTTCTTCCACAGCTTCCCAGGATCCGTTTTGCATTTCTAACACGCCCGTCGCAACCAGCAAAGAATTGTAAACCTGCTCGACTGACATGGTTTTGACATACACACGGCTGAAGAGTGGAATCTCACCGAGTTCGGGGTTATCGATGTCATTGACATCGGTCAGACGACTGGTTCGTCCATAAGCATCTGACAGGCAAATCCATTTCATCAGACGTTTTTGATCGTAACCCGACGCGACGAACTCTCGGGCCAGTCGGTCAAGTAATTCTGGATGAGAGGCGGGGTTGTGAGGGCCCATGTCGTCAACGGGGTTTGTGAATCCAAAACCAAAGAAGTGTTTCCAGGTTCGATTGACAAAGGCTTCGGCAATTTGCGGTTTCTCACCTGCGGAGAGAAGTTTGGCTAGTTCTTCTCGGCGATTCGTACTGGCATCGTCGTTGATTTTCACGCCGTTATAGATGGGAAAGGCGGGTTGGACACGGCCTTGGCGGTTCTCAAAGAAGGTGGGGCCATCGGCATCCGGCTTGGTGACCAGAGACACGGTTTGCAACATGTTCCCGGTGGTTGGATCACGATGTCGTTCGACGACCTTTTCTGTTTGCTTAAAGAAACTATTGAGTTCCCAGAACTGATTTTGCTTGGAATCGTTAAAGGGATGATCGTGACACTGTGTGCATTGCACGTTCGTCCCCAGAAAGAGACGTGAAGCAATGGCGGTTGCCGGCACGGCTTGATTGCTGACATGTGCCAACAGAAAACCACTGGCGAGATTGTCTTGTGTCGAACCTTCTGCCGAGATGACTGATGTGACAATTTTGTCCCATGGTCGATTTTCACGAAAGCTGTCTCGTAAAAACTTTGTCAGGGCTTCTCGGTATTCGGCTCGATCAGGAGTCCGACCCACCATCAGGTTGGCCCAGATGGTCGACCAGTTGGTGATATACTCAGACCGTTGCAGTAATGTTTCGACCAACTTCTCGCGTTTACGAGAATCTTTGCTGGCGAGAAACCGAGAGGCTTCATCAACCGTGGGGATCTGGCCGATCAAATCGAGATGAACACGCCTGAGCCATTCCGCATCATCGGCTTGTGGAGAGGGGACAATTTGGTTGGCATCCCAACTGCTTCTTAATTCCGTATTGACGAGCGACAAAATGGTGGTGTCTGATGCGCCAACAGAGATCGTCTTGTCAGAGGAATTTTCGGCAACAGTCGTCGAGTTGTCACTCTGTTCTGTCGTGTTTGATTTCTGAGGTTCCAGACCGACGACCGCTCGAATCTCGGCAGGCTTGCGTGTGCCATTGTTGCTAGCAACCGGTGTTTTATCAGAAGGTACTTCCGAAGACTGGTCCGTTGATGATTGTTCTGTGTTGGCCAGTGTCTCCGAAGGGGATGATTGTGGTCCATTAACAGGATCGCCGGTGAGTAAGACTCCCACGATGAGCGCCATCACCGCCACAACACCAACAGTCCAGGAAACTTTTTTCAAGCGGCGAGGCGTTGAGAGTTCTCGAGTTGAGAGAGTTTGGGAGGAGGCTAATTTAACGGGTTCTCCAAGTTCGGCTGTTGATTCGGAACTGACGGCGGTATCCCAATACAACAAGCCATGCAATAGCATATACTCGCGGTACAGTTTGCGAGCGGAATCATTCCCTGTCAGCAGTTCTTCCAGTCGAACTGATTGCTCACCAGACAAACGATCTTCGCAGGCCGCTTCGAGCAGCTTAAGAAGTTCGGTCTGTCGGTTTTGAGCCGTGCTCATGTTCCTGGTTCCAAGGTGGACATTTCTCGACGAATACATTCCATCAATGCTCGGCGAATTCGTCCCAGTGATTGATAGACGGAATTGATCGGTCGTCCGATGCTTTCGGCGGCTCCTTTACCTGATTGGCCGGGAGCGTATCGAAGTTGGACAAGTTCCAAATCTTCAGGGTTCAGTTTTTGTAAACAGTGTGTCAACGCTTCTCGTCGAAGTTCCCATTCGATCGATTCATCAAGAGTCTCTTCGGCAATCTGCTGCATCAAATCATCGCTGAAATAATGTTTGTCTCTGCGCTTTCGGTCGAGCCACTTGAGAACTTCATAACGAGCGATTTGACAGGCCCAGGCTTTGAAGTTCGTACCGGGTTCGAATTGTTCAAACTTGTTCCAAATGACCAAGTTGGTTTCTTGCAGAATCTCTTCAGCTTCCACCGGGTTGGAAATTTGTGAGAGGATAAAGAGGAAAACGGGACGCTGTTGCCGAGTGAACTCTTTAATAAATTCCGCATCAGGAATGGTCGCGGAAGATTCTCCAGAGTGATGTTTCGGGTTCAGGGCGTCATTCACGGGTGATACTCGCGGGCAACGAATCGATTAACCTGAGGTTTTCGTATCTCTAAAAAAAACGGGGGACGATTGAAAACCGCCCCCCGTGAAATTCTTTCCATAACGGTCGTCGATTATCCGATCAGTTCGGCAATCGGGGGTTGACCATTGGCAAGCTTCATCGGACGACCACGTTTTGAGGTGTGGACCGTATCGAGAGGAATACCGAGTGCATGAGCCACAGAAGCCCAGATATTTCCTGGGACGTAGCTTTGACCTTCGATGCCAACACCATCTTTATCAGTGGCACCAATCGCTTGGCCACCTTTAAGACCACCACCACCAACAACAGCCGACCAACTGGCTGCCCAGTGGTCACGACCGACGTTTTGGTTGATTCGTGGTGTACGACCGAACTCACCCATCCAGACGATGGTTGTGTGTTCAAGCAGACCACGCATTTTCAGGTCGGCAACCAACGCACTCATAGCCGTATCGAGTTGAGGCAGACGCTGATCGCGAAGTGTGTTGAACACATCGTTGTGCAGGTCCCAGCCACCCATGTCGACTTCGACAAAGGGAACGCCACTTTCGACAAGACGACGAGCCAGGAGGCAACCTTCACCGAATCGGTTAGCACCCATGCCCATGCCGGCACCACCGCCGCCGACACCGTACATTTGCTTGACCTGATCAGATTCTTGAGCGACTTCAAAAGCTCGCATTTGATCGGAAGTCATCAGATTCACAGCTTTCTGATAAACTTCTTTGTGAGCTTTCGGGAACTCTCCACGGTTGGAGTTGATGAAGTTCGACTCGATTTCGCCCAACATCGCCAGACGTTGTCCGAGACGACCGGTTTCATTGCTTTGACCGGCGTTACGGATTTGTCCGTTGCTTTGGACCATGAATGGAGCATGGCTCATGCCGAGGTAACCCGGTCCCATGCTGCTTCCACCAACCGAAACGAAGCTGGGAATTTCCAGATCTTTACGGCTGCTGGCAAGTTCGTGAGACACAACCGAACCGAAGGTCGGGTGAATCACGGTGGGGTTAGGCACGTATGAGGTGTGCATGAAGTAACGGCCACGTCCGTGGTCGGCTTCACGGGTACTCATGGAACGAACGATGGATAGTTCATCCATGACACCGGCAGTTTTCGACATGTGTTCTGAAATCTGCATGTCACCTTTGGTCGAAACCGGTTGGAATTCACCACCGTTTTTCGAACCGGGCTTCAGATCCCAGATATCGATTGTTGGAGGACCACCACTCATCCAAAGTAGGATACAGGCCTTTTGGTTCTTGCGAACAGTTTGAGCGTTGGCTTTCACATGGTTGATGAACTGCATTGCAGGCAAAATTGTTGCCCCAGCAGCCATATGACGCATGAAGTGCCGACGGTCCATGCCATCAGGGACAGGAAGATTCATGTTAGTCTCCGAAAAGAAAAGGGTTGATTCAATTCTCTGCAAAATTGATTGCAGAGGTTATCTTCAAAAAACTTAGTGATTGACAATAAACTCGTTTGAGTTCAACAGAGCCCACAGGACATCCTGATAAGCGAGTGCTTTGTTAGGACTGCTGCGGAACAGTTTGGCAATGCTGGATAATTCGCGACCGTTGGGGTAACGAGACAGTGTTGCCAAGTAGATATTTTTGACTTTATCAACGTCGCTGCCCGAAGAAGCAACGGTCTCGGTCAAGAAACTGCCTCGATCAAGACTTGTCGCTTCGGTTACAAGCCGCCCATTCATCATCATCAAGGCTTGCGGAATGCTGCCATTGAAGGATGTGCTGGAGTCGTTTTCATCATCACCGAACAACGTGATAAATTCCCCCAACCACCGTTGACGTTGTTGTTCTGAGGCCTCGAAGCTACGAGCTCCTGATTTGTGAGCATTGGTGGCGATGATCAGGGAATCGTACAATTGTTCGACTTCCATCGCCTTGACATAGATGTGGCTGAACAGCGGAATTTCTCCGGCAGCCGGGTTGTCAATTTCGTTCTCTTTGCTGAATTGACTGGTCAGGTTGTAGGCTTCGGTATTGGCGATCCAGCGGACCAATTGTTTGACATCGTAGCCACTCTCGATAAATGAATTCGTGAGCAATTCCATCACCTCTGGATGAGAGGGGGGATTGTGTGGTCCCATGTCGTCAACAGGCTTAGTGAATCCGTAACCGAAGAAATGGCCCCACATGCGGTTGACCATGGCGGCAGCCACCATTTTGTCCGCATCAGTTTGAAGAAGCTCTCCAAACTCTTTACGACGGTCAACGTGCTTGGCAGGATCAATCTTGTGACTGTTGAAAACGGGATAAGCAGGACGAACTTCACCATTACGACGTTCAAAGAAGACTTCTTCCTGATCGACGTTTCGCCAAGTGACTTCGACAAAGTCGACCACCATGCGTCCAGAGTCTTCATCATATTTACGCTGAATGTCTTTAGCGGTTTGACGGAAGATACTGTTGTAAGACCAAAACTGGTCCTGTTTCCAATCGTTAAACGGATGATCGTGGCACTGAGTACATTGGACCTGAATGCCGAGAAATAGCTTTGTAAAGTCGGCCGTTAACTGAACCCCTTCATCGGGCATTTCCATTTGAGCCAAGATGAAGTTGACGGCTCCGTTTTCTTCAAAATTTCCTTCCGCAGTCACGATGTCTTTGACAACTTCGTTCCACGGACGGTTGCGAGCAAACACTTCGCGGTAAAACTTGTCCATCCCCAAGCGACTCACTTCGTCGCGGTCTCCCCGGTTGCGGAATCCACGACCAATACTGTTGTTGGTCCAGATGGTCGTCCAGTTGCGAACATAATCGGGATCATCCAGCAGTTGATCGACAATCTTGGAACGCTTGGCAGGATCTTTCGAGGCGATGAATTCTTTGGCGGTTTCCATGGGAGGAATGTGTCCGACGACATCGAGATAAACTCGACGTAACCATTCCGCATCATCGGCAACTTCCGATGGCTTAATCAGGTTATCGTCCCAGGAACGACGGATCAGTTGATTGACCTCTTTGATCAAGACTTCGTTAGAGCCAGTCGAGAACTCGGCTTCTTCCGCAGCCTGTGCTGAAACTCCAGCCACGGCGGAGAGAATCGCCAGCCCACCGCACAGGACCAACATCCTTGTGTGAATTTGTGAAATTAGTTGTGTTGCGGGATTCATCATGGATTACCTTAATTGTTTCGTGGTTCGCAGATGACAGAAACTGTGTGATTTCGTAGAGCGCTGTCGACGCCTTACGGCTTTTCATCAATGAACGTAAACTGTGTCTGCTATAAGATTACCAGATCTTTGCAGAAGATCCTTCGACACATTCCGGGAAAAAACTCCAAGTCTTTATGATAAGCCATAAAGTCCTTACACTGAATAGTTTATGCTGATTTTTAGGGGACTCTGAGGCAAATCGCATCATCGATCTGATAATAATTAATGGCCTTATAGCATTACTATATAAGAGGTTATGTCTTAAAATGACGGAAACAAGATTTTCTGGACAAACTGCGATTATTACTGGTGGAGAATCAGGAATTGGACGTTCTACGGCTGTTTTAATGGCGGAATGGGGTGCAAAAGTCTATTTAACCGACATTCGACAACTCCCCGAGAATACTGCCCGTTATCAGGAATTGGGAATTTCTCGCAGCACGGGGGATGTCCGCGAGGAAGCGGTTCTCCAGCAATTAGTTGATCGGGCGGTTGCCGAAACGGGGCGTCTTGACTTGCTCGTGAATAATGCGGGTGTTGGAATGGTGAAGCCCGTCACGGAGGTAACCGAAGAGGATTGGGACTTCTGCATGGGAGTGAATCTCAAAGGTGCGTTCTTTGGTTGTAAGCATGCAATCAGGCAGATGCTCAAGGGAGATGGAGGATCGATTGTCAATGTTGCCAGTAATGCAGGGTTGTTGCCGAGGGCACATGACCCCCTCTATTCGACCAGTAAGCAGGCCGTCGTGGGGATGACAAAAAGCCTTGCGTTGTGTCATGCCAAAGATCGGATACGAATCAATGCGGTCTGTCCAGGACCAGTTGGAGAAACTGGAATGATGGATGCGGATATCGAGAAGGCTGACGATTCTGATCAATTTATTCACGATGTCATTCACGCCAGTCCCGGAGCCGCTGCCTGGAATCGAATGATCACTCCTGAAGAGGTTGCCGAGTCCATTGCATGGCTGTGCAGTGACGCTGCCCTCATGGTGACCGGGACGATGTTGGCAATCGACGGAGGCAAATCTTTGGGCGTTCCTCCCGCGAGTTAAAAACGAAAAGCCAGTGAGAGCTCCACCTCTCAACTGGCTTTACAGGCATTCAGGAAAGAATGTTTTTAACCTTGAAACGGTTTCAGGACAGGAACCGAGGGGCCTTCCAGAGGAGAAGGAACCACGTAGCTGGCTGGTGGAATGGTGGTTGATGTTTCTGAAGGGAGTGCCTCAGGCTCGGCAGCAGGAGCCGGAACCGGTTTCATGGGTTGCATCGGCGTCGGTACAGTCTCGGTCTTCAGCGTTTTGGAGGGCATGGGAGTCCCTTCGATTTTGTCGAACTCTTCGGGTGACACGTAAGTTTCCATCGGCCCACTGGGACTGAAAGTTGGTGTCCCCGGATAAGAGTGAGAGTCGTTGCAAGGACAGTCGGAGGATCCACCGCCGTAAACATGTGAGCCGTGGCTCGGCATCATGTGGTCATTCCCACAACCACATTGTGATTTCTGTTTTTTCTGTTTGCAGCCGCATCCATCATCTTTATGGAAGATGTTTTTGATTTTGCCCAAGCAACCATGACTGTTTTGAACCAAGCCTGTGCATGGATCGTACGCGGTTGAGTTGTAATAGCCACACTGATCGTGGCAGCAACCGGTTGCCAAGGCGGCAACCAACAAAGAGGCGAACATCCAAATTCGATTGCTCATCGCAAAGTATCCTGAAATTCGTATCTGATTGACCAAATCACCGGCTCGAAGTCGATGCCAGCTATCAGTAAGCATCGGCTGTTAAACCTGGTAAACTTTAACGGTCGTGACGAATTTTCTGGATTTAACGATTTCTGGTTCAAAAGCGATCAGAGAGAAGCCGTAAAGTGAATTCGAGATGAACTCAATTGGCCACCAGTTGGCTCATTCTCCCCTAGAAAAGCACATGAGTCAGGCTCTTAGAGATTGAACTGGGTTACCAGCCATAGTTGATTCCCAGTAGGTCGAACAGTTTTTCGTTGTGGGGACGAAAATAGTTGGAAAGGTAATCAAAAACTTCCTGATCAACGGGAGCCTTATTACTCGCCACGTTTTGTGGTTGGAGGTTTTTTACTTGATGGCTCGGATTGATTCCCACGAAATCGAATGCTTCTCGCAATGTTGATTCAGGAGCCGAAAAGAATTGCCCACTTTCCAAAATCAGCATTTGATCTCTGGGGAAATGTTTCAAGTATCGCTTGAGCTGATCGTAATAATGGCCTCGTGATTTGTAAGAGAAGTGAATGTAGTCAAGATTTTTGTAGTCTTCAGAGTCAATCGCGGGCTTCAATCGATTGTCCTCAGCAAGCAACGCCTCCATGAGAGGTAACGTCTCGCGCCCCATACGAACTTCATGAAAATAATGAGAGATGGCTCTTTCAACAGGGTCGCGAAGTAAGGCGATCAACTTCATCTGTGGTGTGGTGTCGGCAATTCTTTGCGGAGTAAGTGGATTGAACAAGTAGAGTGGAGAAGCATCGATGGCTTTTTTCGGTGTCGCAGAATTTCGTCGAATGGGAAAGTGTGCGCGATACCAGATCTCTCATTCTGAGTAGGTATCGATGGCAGGATTGGTTCCACCATCAAAATAGTGAATTTCTTTCCTGATCCCTTTGACCAATTCAGGATGAGTGATCATATAGCCGTGCAGACTTCGTGTTCCCGCTTTCATCGCGCCAATAATCAGAAACTCAGGAAGATAGCGACGAGATGCAGTTGCCTGTCGATAATGCTTGAAGAACGATGCCCGGACGGCAAGCTTGATCCGTTTTGGGATCGACTTTTTTTTCACTGTGGCCATATCATCTTCTATCCTGGTTGATGTTGATGGAGGATCGTTTCACACCATCGATCTTGCGAATCAGAATTTTAACGATCAGAGCGAGGCTTGCAATACGACTCTCGCAATCAAAAACTTCGACTTTGTGGTTTGAAGTTCCCAACACTTATGAGGACTTTGAGAAGATGCGCAACCCTCCCTCCGAGATCCCTTTTTCGACAAAGCCAACCACAATGAGTTATCGTGAACTGTGGAGTCTGGGCGGGCTCTCTTTTTTAGAATTTGTCATCAAATCGGTTCAGAGTTTTGTCAAACAGCAGCTCTCGGCTCGCTCAGCCGCATTGGCCTATTATGCATTATTCTCGACAGCCCCCCTACTCATCTTAATTTTGGCAGTCAGCGCGTTACTGCCCATCGAAGATTTCTTGGAAGCGTCTTTGCAGGCAACCGAAGCCGGGATGCCTGCGAATGTTGTCTCACTGATTCGAAAACAATTAAGCGGGATGGAGGGTTCCATCAACGTCACATTGACAGTTGGCTCAGCATTCTTGTTGATGACCACCGGGTCGAGATTATTCCGAACATTCGGGCAGGGGCTCGATGCGGCTTATGGCGTGGATGTTCCGCGAAAGTTTTTTGCAGCCAGACTGGTCTCGTTGTTGATGGTCTTTCTGCTCTTGGTACTCCTGTTGGTGACGATGGTGGCGTTGGTGTTTGGCCCTCCCATCATGCGATATCTTCTGAATGAATTACAACTAGAATGGATGCAGTCACCAACTTATTCGTTCACTCGCTGGGGGCTTCAGGCCGGCTTCATGTTGGTCGCCTCTTCGCTTTTGTATTGGATCGTTCCTTCAGTGAAGGTTGGCTATTATCTGGTTTCACCGGGTAGCTTGCTGGCAACGATTGGTTCGGTTGCGGTCACCATCGGCTTGGGAATTTATGTCGATTCGTTCCATCGTTTCAATGAAATCTACGGAACACTGGGAGGGATTGCCGCCTTGCTCATCTGGTTTCATCTGACCGGAGTTTTTTTGCTCACGGGGGGATTGATCAACGGCACTATTCATCAATCAATTGTTGACAAAGCAACCGTAAGCTGAATTCCAAAGAGCCACTGGACGAATCAGAACAATTCACCTTCGCGTGCAGAATTGGGTGACTCAGGATCGAATAAAGGTTGGCTGTCTCTTTTCTTTGGCTTGAGACTGTCGAGGCTGATCGCCGAATTGGGGTTTCCTGATTGTCCCATTAACTCAACCAAAGATTCAGGGCTCCAGGACATGCGTTGAATCTCCTGATTTGCCTGTTGCGAAAGTTTTGCATTCCAAGGCTCGGCTTCCTCTCCAAAGACTTGTTGGACAAAACTTGGCCCGATTGGTTCTTCCGTCCGCAAAGTATCTATCGCCCAGAGGTCAACAGTGCGGTCGAGTAATTTTTGCGAGCCGCGATTGTGTTTGAGACCTTCCATCGCGACTCTCATTGCCAAGCGAGGGTCGTTGTTTTTTTCGTAGAGGACAGAAAGCCTCCACCAAGCATCATTTAAGGTCGGGTCTCGCAAGCAGGCTGTTTGCAAATGTTCCAGTTGCTGACGGCTGGAAATGCCCTTCTCAAATGCCAAATGATAATGCCAGGCTCCCATCCAGAATGGATTCATGGCGAACCAGAAAGCGGGTATCAACAGCAGATGCCCGACGCCGAAGAGAAAGCGGAAAATCAACTTTTGTTGCTTCTCTAAGTAGACTTGCCCCCACATCCAGCCGTAAATGAAACCGGTGTAATGGGCAATATTTCCAATTTTCATCAATTCAGTATAGGTTAAAATTTGGCAAGCCATCAACCAAAGACCTGCTCCAATCAACATCGGATAGGTGAATTGTTCGGCGATGGATTCATCACGATCTCGCCAAACAAAGAGTATTCCGACCAGCGCGTATAAGACTCCAGAAAGGCCGATTCCTAATTCACCCGTTAACGCGGAGATCGCGCCGACTGTCAAAATCGCGCCTGCGATAAAACTGAAATAAGTCGCATGTGACATCCGTGGTTCGATGATACGTCCCAAGATCGTCATACCGACCCCGTTCAGCAGGAGATGAAGGAGATTCACATGATGAAAGTTATCGACCAGAAGCCTCCACCACTCACCATCCCAAACATGAGTTGGCCCAATCGTCGATTCCATTTCTGCAAGCTGGCTACCGCCTGACTCTGATCCCAATCGGACAGTTTCGATGGCGGCGCCCCACTTATGAAGAGCCGCATTGAAACTGTTTCTCGCGGGAGTCGCATCGCTCCAGACACCCACAAACAGGATGCACGCTGTCCAGATCAGGCAAATGCTGAGGGGAGCCTCTTTGAAGATGCGAAAGACCGGCATATGTCGGCAGTCAGAATGAATCGGGAAATGAAAAACCAACGGAATCGTCGGATAGACTCATTCTGGCAGCGCAGGGCACAAGTTCCACTCGCAAATCGACCAGTTAATTGAAATTTCCAATTTTCACGCAGCGCAAATTCTTGGCATCACGTACGAAAAGATGCCCGTTCGAGAGTGCAGGCAGCGCCAACCCACCCTCTGTTGCCTGTTGGATTTTGGCCTGTTTGAGGAGTTTGTATTCACGAGGATTCGCTTCGGCCACGATCAACGAGCCGTCAATCATCGTAATCAATAGCTTATCGTCTGCGAGAATCAATGTGCCATAAGCAGGCAACAGGTTCGACCAGATGACCTTTTGGGTACGCGGGTTGAGACATCGTAATTCTGCTTGTCCCAAATCTTGCCGTCCATGCACGCCGTACAAAAAACCATCTTTCACCACCGATGTCGTGTATTGACTCGACAATACCTGATCGCTGGACCATTCCGGTTCAAAACTGTTCGTGGTCATCTTTCCGTAAACCGCACCGATACCATAACTGGCCGTCAGAAAGAGTCGATTCTCGATGACGACCGGATTGGCGGCGTTAACCGTCGGTCCTCGTTTGCCGAACGGAAATTCAAACAGAGTTTTCCCAGTCGCAGGATCGAAAGCCTGGCACTTCATACGAGTCACCGCCAACACAATGGTTTGCTTGCCAAGTTGAGTCACGACGGGTGACGAATAGCTGGCTGCTTCAGAACTTATTTTCCAAAGCTCGCTGCCATCCTTCAACGCGAAAGCCACCAACCCCGCATCGGATCGGCCACCACCCACATTCACGATCACACGATCCTCAACAACAATCGGTGAACTGCCTGCTCCAAAATATCCCGCGTCGGCTTTGTATTTTTCATGAGTGTCAACAATCCATTGTTGTTGTCCCGTTTTAAGATCAACGGCTTGGAGTTGCCCGCCGGGACCATACGTGATGACTTGAGATTCAGTCACTGTCGGGACACAACGCGGCCCATCATCGTAGCTGATTGATGCTCGGTAGCTACAAGCGTGTTTTGCATTCCAGAGCGGCTTGCCATTCTCTGCGTTGTAACATTGCAGGACGAGTTGATCGTCAACACGATGAAGTTGATAGACCTTTCCATCTCTGACCGCAGGACCGGAAAAGCCCGTTCCCACTTCTGCAGACCAAACTTCGACAGGCCCTTTTTTGGGCCACGCCAGCGTGAAAGACTCTCCGGCGATGCCATCACGATGGGGGCCGAGAATTTGCGGCCAGTCACCGGCAGACAACAACGCGGTTTGGATAGACAAAAGCAACAGAACGACAACACGACCCATGACGGAACTCCCTTTCGGCCTCTTTGGATTAGTAAGTCTTACGCTACACCATTTGAGATCACGCCGGAAGAGACAACCGGAGGAAGACCTGCGAGGGCCGGAATTCTTTGTTTGTGACATCCAAAATTGGTTAAAATATGATCGTGAGCGGCGTGGAACGCGCTTGATAGAATATAACAGATGATGAAATCGCTCATTGCTAATGAGCATGATAGGGGTAGGGAAGTCCGATTGATTTCGGACTCCCCTCCCTCCGAACCGTACGTGCGGTTCTCCCGCATACGGCTCTCCAGTCAGTAGTTGACGGATTGAGCAAAGCGAAAGTGGGCCGTTCGCAAACTGTACAGACCCGCTTTCACAAAGAAGTCGTTAGGCCACCGTTCTTGACGCGGTAAACGATCGGGATTCCTCCGATGACGCCTCAACAACAGCCTTCGCTCGTCTGAGGTTTGGTTCCTCAGAGTCCACACTACTATGAAGGCTCTGACTCCTCAGGCAGCGTACAGTGCTGCGCTGAGGTCTCCCTGCTTATCTCGATTGAACTTCCAAACATTCCGTCTCCAACCACCCTATTGCCATTTTGCTTGCCTCGGTTTGACACGTTACGGTTTGAATCACCGTGCAAGCCGCCTCACCGCCCTGCGGAAGTTTTCCGCCACTCGGAGTTGAGTCTCGTCTGGGACGTGGGTTGAGGTCAGAGGTTCGTAGCATTGCTAACAGACTCCCCAACAGGCTTGGCTGAATCGAGTTCACTGACGTTACGGACTGTCCTTTCACCTCAAATTGCTTCCCACCCTGCCTCGCGACAGCGCAGTTATTACTGTTGGTTACAGGGCAATAACGAGACCCTGGTCAGGACTTTCACCCGACAGTTCAATCGCCTTCACAGGCGCACTAGCTGAATTCGCAAGAATTCAGACGAATGTGGGGGGAGCGTTGACTGTTCCGAACTCTTGCGAGTTCAGCTACGGGTGAATTTAACGTCGAGCATGCGCGAACTCCATCCGCTCTGTAGAATCTTCGGAATCAAGGACTGCTCACTTCACCCGCTTGAACTTTCACTTTCGTCACTATTCCATCCAAGGGATTGGGAGCCGCATAACCGCCAGCGGCGGTCCGATCATCCTGCCCGACGCTTAAACCATCTTGCGGTTGCTTGGGAATAAAACCGGGGGACGTTCCCCGAGCAACAACTTCTTTATTCAAAATCAACTTCATCTCGCCCGTTGTCAGCTCGGCACGCACCTGAAACTCTTGTGGCACTTGTTGCTGAGACATAATGCGTGTCGCTTTTCCGTTCACCCTCACATCGAAAGCCAGCTTTCCATTGACCAAATGAATGGCATAGCCGTGCTGATTGCCACCTTGTGCGACAATCACTCCTGTCTTAGCTGTGGCCTTCACATCTGCCGAGATCGTCAAGGAACGATTGGCAATCGCGGGAGACTTTTGAGTGTTCTCCGATTTTTTGGACGAGCCTTCGTAGATGACGTTCACGCGACGCGCCCATTGCTCCCATTCTTTCGCCATCACTTCAACACGCTCAGGATATTTCTCAGCCAGATTGTTTAGTTCGCAGCGGTCGCTCGAAAGGTCGTAAAGTTCCCATTCGATTTCATGAGGCATCCGTTTCGACCAGACAATTTTCCAGTCTCCTTTGCGGAGTGCGCGGGCTCCCTGATGATCAAAGCCGATGGAGCGATCCATCAAGCGTTGACCCTTCATCGCGGGCAGTAAGCTGGTTCCTTCCAGTGGTGGTCGAGTTTGTCCACCAAGTTTGTGAGGATATTTGGCATTTGCAGCTTCGAGCAACGTGGGCATGATATCCATCACGTGGGCCGGTTGGCGGACCCATTGTTCCGAACTCTCAAAACCGTTCGGCCAGTGAGCAATGAACGGCGTGCTGATACCACCTTCATGAGTGAAATGCTTATACATTCGTAAGGGGGTGTTGCCGAGATTGGCCCAGGCGCTTCCATATGATTGATGCGTGTCGTGTCCACCTGTGTTCCGCAAGTCGTCCCCCGTTCGTAATGTTGTCGTGCCAACACGAGAGCGACCATCAAAACCGAACGGCCCCCATTCATAACAGGCACCGTTATCACTCAGAAACACGATCATGGTGTTTTCAAAAGCATTGGTCGATTTCAAATGTTCGATGATCTGACCAACACCAACATCGACACCTTCCACCATTGCCGCAAACACCGCCATACGTCGTGCGAGATCTCGCTGACGATCAAGATCGAGCGTTTTCCAAGCGGGGTTCGGCTCTCCCGAGAAATTGTTGGCGATGTCATCGCGGTCGACGGGGACCAATGATCGGGGTGTCAAATTCCATTGCGAGCCCTGAACCAATCCCAGGTTTTTCATGCGGCCATAACGCTCTTCACGCAAGACATCCCAACCTTGCATGTAGGTTTCAAAATATTTGTCCGCTCGTTCGGCAGGTGCCTGAACCGGAAAGTGAGGCGATGAATGACCCAAAAACAGGAACCACGGCTTGTCGGTCTTCTGCCCCTGTTTGATGAACTCGATGGCGTACTCGTTGAAGATATCAGTTGCATAATAGTCTTCTGCGGGAGGGTCGATTTCTTTCTCGCGGCCTTCGGGCAAACGGATGTAATAATCTTTGTCATATTGATCGTGGGAATGATCTTGTGTGTAGCCGTAAAATTCATCAAAGCCCCGTTTGATGGGACCGGTTTGAGTGTGCATGTGCCATTTGCCGACGTAGTAACATCCATAACCGGCTGGCTTGAGAGCTTCCGCGATGGTCACACATTGGTCATTCAGGCGTCCGAGATACCCGGGACCACGAGTGGGATGAGGGTTATTGGTGGTGAAGTCGCCAATCCCCGCTTGAGACGGATAAAGCCCCGTCATCAACGAGGCCCGTGAGGGACAACATCGAGCCGAGTTATAAAGTTGAGTAAATTTGACACCACCCGCCGCCAATGAATCGATGTTCGGCGTGTCAATCTCCCCGCCGTAACAACCGAGATCTGAGTATCCCAGATCATCGGCCAGAATGACGATGATGTTCGGCTGAGATTTGTTCTCGCTCGAATTTTCCATCGCGTGTGTTTGCGAGACAAGCCCCCCCAAGAGAAGGAGCCAGTAAACCGAAAGTCTCGTTCGCTGATGATAAAACAGGGAGCGCAAAATTCGTGTGTGCATGAGTGATCTCATTGATAAATCGGCTGTACCGTCTCTCCCCATCATTCGGGAAAGGAGGTGCAGAATCAATGAGATGCAGTCGTACTCGCTTGAGAATCTTTATCAGTCGAGCAAATCGCTCAGACCGACCATTCCTGCTCGCATCCACAGCAGTGAAACCCGACAAGTGTGGCCGTTCCTGGAATGGGGAGACCATTTTTACTGGGAGCCGCATTGTTCAATTCAACGGGTTCAACCACGGGATGTCCGCAGCTCGGGCATTGACAATTCTCGCGAATCACCTGTGCTCGCACCAAAACTGACATCATCGAGCTACCCGTTGCCGGTGAGTGACCCTGATCCGCGCGGAACTTCCGCATCGGTATGACCATGTCGTTTTCGGACGCATCTTCAGAAAATCGAGATGGGTAGGTTGTGGATTCAGCCTGATCATTTTCAGGCCAATAGAGTTTCAGACGGCTCATCCTTGAGCTCCTTATTCTGCTGCAACGAACAAAAAGAAATTTCGTAACAGTCTCCCCGGTCCAAGTCCTTTTGAACCACTGTTGGTCGACGCCCTAATTCATAACGTCGCCAATTTGGTTGCACAACCCGGGTCTGGAAATTTTCAGCAGAATCTGCCGAACTTTATAAGTGCGTCAAGCTGCTTTTCGAGAGTTGGTATCCGCATTCTGGTATCTCAAACGTACTGCCGCTTCGGGAAAATGTTCGCTATCCACGAATCCTTGATTCTTGCGAACTCCCAGTAAAACCAACAGTTTGCGGCGAAACTTTCGGAAAGGAGTCGCCAGTTTGCGGTGAGCTTTTATCCACATGGGACGTTCGTTGCGATGATTGAACTCATCCCATGTACAGCCTGCAATGTCGGGGCGTTTTAGCGTCAGATGTTTCTGCAGATGATAACAGTCGAGTTCCTGAAGCATTCGTTCCAGTCTACGTGTCACGCGCGCCAGCACACGACTTTGAGGACGCAGATACGACGCCTGAAAATCAATTAAGTGAGGCAATCCATCTGTTCCGAGTAAAATGTTCTCACTTTTGTGCAAGTGGATGTAGGCGATTCCTCGTTCATGAAGAGTTGCCAGTGTCTGTTCCAGTTTGGGAAAGAATTCGTCATTGACACATTCATGGTCTCCCACAGGTCGCCCTTCGACATAATCGTGTGCGGCAGCATTTTGAAGGAGGACTCCCTCTGAGTAAACTGGCCCCACGGGGTTGGGGATGTTGGAAACATCTTTGAGGAGACAGAGAAACCGCGTTTCTCGTTTTGCCAGTCGACGCCCCAACCAGGACATCGGAACAATGAACAACCTCTGTCTTCGATTAAACTTACAAACAATTTTCCTCGCCTCTGATTGGTAAAGCGCGGTGGCTGCCCAGGAGTCGTGCTTGTAGATTTCAATCCGCTCAAATGTTTCTGAATCGATTTGAATTTGTTCGGGAGGATCGGACGAACCCAACGCGCGCAGATAGGGTGGGCGAGCTTTGCTGGCACGATCTGAATTGAGATCCTGATTCATTGGTTTTTCTGTTCGGTTCGCAATTGAGTCGACCAAGATTTGCAGTCATCACATAGAAATGTCGAAGTATTCCCGGCGAGAGCCTAGTTTTTCAGAGAAAACAGGTCCAGAGCGAAACCCGAGAAGGGCCGTTCCTGGGTTGACTGTTTCCGCGTTTTATTCTGTAATTCGCGACCTAATCTCATTGGATCAGTTCGCAAGGAAGCGTCTGACGTGCTGAATACTTTTGACCGATATCTGCTCCGTCGATATATCTCGACGTACCTCATCATGTTTGTGAGCACCTACGGTCTCTTTGTCGTCATTGATGGCTTTACAAATGCCGACGAATATTTCAATGAGAGTCAGTCGGCGTTTGCGAACATCATTGGCATGGCCAAGGAGTACGGCTATCGAGCCAGCAGTTTTTTCGACATGGTCGGTTCAATTCTAAGTGTTGTGACCGTCATCATCGTGTTGGGTTTGGTGCTGTATCAGAAAGAGTTGCAACCCGTTCTGGCAGCCGGCATTCCGACTTATCGTCTCTCCAGACCGTTACTGATGGGAGTCGTCATTGCCAACCTGTTGATGATCATGAATACCGAGTTCGTGTTGCCGAAAGTCTCTTTGCTGTTGCAAACTTCCCGAGGAGGGGGATTGTCTGAAGGAAAGCAAATCGAGCCGGTTCAGGATTATGAATTACATATCAACATTGATGGCGAAAGTATGTTTGCCGATAAGCGGGCTATTAAAAATGCTCGTTTCATTCTGACGGCTCCCTTTCTGGTGGATGAATTAACAACGCTGGCCAGCCGCAACGCGACCTACTATCCCGAAACAAATCAGCATCCTTCCGGTTGGCTTCTTAAGCAGGTCGAACCGAAACTCGAAACCCTGAAACTGACTGAACTGGGGAAGAAAAACGTCTTCCGTTTGAAAGAGAGCGAAGATATTTTCATTGCCACGAAAGTGACATTCCATCAAATTTTCAGCAAAGGGGGGAACTATCTTTACGACACCACCCCGGAACTCATCGAGCGTGTCAATAGCCCCGCGCTCAGTCACGCTTCAATCAGTCGGCAGATCCTGTTTCTGCACAATCGGCTGGCTCGACCTTTACAGAACTTAGTGGCCGTCATGCTGCTCATTCCGTTTGTGTTACGCAAGGAAAGTCGCAGCCTGATCACAAGCATGGCCATCGCATCGGGCGTATTGGTGGGGATGCTCATGATCCAGCAGCTCGCCAACTTCCTCGCCTCCGCAAAGATCGTCACTCCCGACCTTGCCGTCTGGATACCCGTTCTCATCGGAGGCGGCTTGGCTGCCTGGTTCTCGGAAGACGTTTTGACGTAAGTAGGGCGACCATTCTCTGCTCACATCGAAAGCAGTTCACTCGGCCGATTGGCCGGTGAAGTAAGCCGGCTCTTTGCCGGCGATCCATTTGATGTTACAGCCAATGCTGGGCTTTTGAGGTTCGGGTATTGCTTCTCCTGCCAGAACCGCATCACATGCCGCCCGCAAATCTTCACCCGTGACGGGGATGCCATTACCGGGGCGAGAGCTATCAAACTGTCCTCGATAAACCAGCTTTTGATCGCCGTCAAACAGAAAGAGGTCCGGCGTGCAGGCCGCTTGATAAACCTGAGCCACTGACTGATCACCATCGTAAAGATAAGGATAAGTGAAGCCTTGCTCGGCGGCTTCTTCTTTCATTTTTTCCGGGCTGTCTTGTGGGTAGTTTTCGACATCATTGGAACTGATGGCGACGACCGCAACACCTTTGTCCTGATACTCTTTCGCGAACTGAACAAACTCTTCTCGCAGATGAATCACGAACGGACAATGATTACAGACAAACGCAACCAGCAACGCTTTGCTCTCCTTGAAATCCGCCAGAGAGACCGTATTACCGTCGACATTAGGCAAAGAAAAATCAGGAGCCGATGTTCCCAGTTCGAGCATTGTTGAAGCGGTTTTGACCATGATATGTCTCCTTGCTGATTCCAGCCGTGGATGGGGAATCAAATGATATTGTGGATAAGACGCAAGTCTCTCTTCAAAATAGTCGTCCCGATTGGCGTTCGCAAGTCAGGAAAAACAAGACAGCCTCTTTCAGCGACCAGTGCGTTCCCTTACGATCATATCAATGCTTGCTGATTGATATAAAGAGTGCCTGAATTGAATTTCGACGAAAGATGATTCCATGATGAAGATGGTTCGATTTTGCTTCCTCTTGTTTGTTCTTGTTCCCTCGCTCTATGCACAAACTGCTCCCGATGATGTCGAGAGTGTCGATCCTGTCGAGTCAGCATTGAAACGCCGGCTGATCGATCCCGAGTTACCGCTCAAAGAAGTTCAGGAATTCACCGAGCGCCGGGTCTTGCCCGTTCCTGAAATTCAATCGGTCCCGGAATGGGAACTGTTTGCTCAACAGACTCGTCAGCGATTGATGACAGAAGTCGTCCTGCGTGGAGCCGCTCAAGAGTGGGCAAAAACTCCCACCACATTCGAGCAAGTCAGCGTGATCGATATGAAAGACTATCGCATTCGCAAATTACGCTTTGAAGCAGTACCCGGGTTATGGATTCCCGCCCTTTTGTACGAACCGAAAAACCTCTCCGGGAAAGTCCCCGTGTTTCTCAATGTGAATGGACACGATAGAAACGGAAAAGCCGCCGACTACAAACAGACACGCTGCATCAATCAGGCAAAGCGAGGCATCATCTCGTTGAATCTGGAATGGGTCGGCATGGGACAATTAAACACACCCGGGTTCAATCATTACAAAATGAATCAGTTGGACCTCTGCGACACCAGCGGCATCGCCGTCCATTATCTGTCTCAGAAACGTGCGCTCGATATTCTTCTACAACAGCCGCACGCAGATCCCAACCGTGTGGGAGTGGCCGGACTCTCGGGAGGTGGTTGGCAAACCATTTTCATCAGTGGGATCGATGATCGAGTGACTTTGTCAAACCCTGTTGCCGGGTATTCGAGTTTCAAAACACGCGCACGATTTCAATCTGACTTGGGTGACTCCGAACAAACACCCTCCGATCTGGCGACAGTCGCCGATTACAGTTTGTTGACCGCGATGAGAGCGCCTCACGCGACATTGCTCACGAACAATTCGGAAGATGCCTGCTGCTTCAAAGCCGAACATGCACAACCTCCCTTAGTTCAAGCCGCCTCACCACTTTTCGATCTGTATCACAAACGCGCCTGGCTCAGAACGCACGTCAATCATGATCCCGGCAGTCATAACTTTGAGCAGGATAATCGCGAGCAGTTATACAAAATGATCGGCGATCATTTCTTCGGAGGCCTCCAACCCGTCGTCGCCCATTTCAATGCGCAGGCGATGGCCACGCACGAAATCACTCAAACCCAATTAACTCGACTGCTCGGAAAGAACGCTCTCCCTTATGTGGAAACAACCAGCGGACTTTTTGCCGACGTCCGCCGTCAAATGAAAGCCCAAGACCCGGCACTCAAACGTCCTCACTTGGTCATCCTGGTCAGCCGACATTTCGACGGACAAACACCAGAATCACTTGCTGAAAAGACGATTCCCACTCTTGATGGTGAGGTGCCGTTGTCAGAGCTTCTCACGCTGACTTCGATCACAGATTCGAACTTCGACGCCGATTATTCGGCTGAGGAAATCGAATGTGCTGACGAAATTAAAACCGCCGAACAATTGAACGTCCCACTCCCCGAGGAAAATAGCGACTTTCATCAGTTATCGCTTTCCTTGGCTGATGAGATTTCGGCTTACCCGTTGCCCCCGGGAGAAGCTCCCCGTTCCTGGCTCCTACAACATCGACAGGAGTTAAGAAAAACGGTCAGTTTTCACGATTACGATGTCCACGCCTTGCTCGAAAAGGAAGAACAATCGGACGGCATCACAATCAAGCATTGGTGGCTGCGCGTGGGGGGCTTATGGACCGTACCGGCGACTGAATTCATCCCTGCCAGCAATCCGACAGAATGTGTTATGCTTCTAGCCGATGATGGGCGCGGTGCTGTTGCTGACGCCGTTTCTTCGGCGATTGAGAAAGATCAGCGTGTTCTCGCCATCGACCCGTTTTATTTGGGGGAATCCAAGATCTCAAAGCGGGACTATCTCTACGGCCTCCTGGTCGCCACCATTGGTGAACGAAATTTGGGTTTGCAGGCGTCTCAAATTGCCGCCATCGCCGAGTGGGCCAATGGAACTCTCCCCACTCGAAAGCTGACGATTGCCGCGTATGGCCCGAGAACATCGTTGATGACATTAGTGGCCTCCGCCTGCCGACCCACATCGGCCAATCATCTCGAATTACACAATTGCTATGCCACGTTGAAGCAGGTGATCGAACGAGATCTCGCCGTCAATCAGATGCCCGAACTGTTTTGTTTCGGCTTGTTACAGAAGTTTGACATCCCGTTGCAGATCGCTCTCAGTGGAGCAGAAACACTCTCAGCCACCGGCGACATCGATCGCTTGCAAGCAGAGTGGGAGGTTTTTCTGAACAATCAAACCGCCGCCGGCCCGAAGGTGACGGTGGGGAATTGATGACCAAATAGTGACCAATCAAATTACTCATCAGCCACGTTGATGAAGACTTTTAAAGCGTCTTTTTCTTCCACCAATAGCCGCATCATTTCTTCGTAGTTTTCGAGTCCATCAACGGGGTTCGTCAGGATTTTTTCCAACACGCCGGGATAAGAGAGTTCGCCCAACGCGAGATCCTGAATCCCCAATTCAAAGTGGCGGAAGTTGGCGTTCACCGAACCGACCAGAAGTTTGTTGCCGAGCACCCAGTGCAAATTGATCGCATCGGCGGGAATTTCCACTGTGTTGTCTGCTCCCGTGATGCTGGTCCAGACCACGACGCCGTTGTGTCCGATCAGTTCCATCGACTTGAACGCCATCTTGCTGCTGCCCGTGCATTCGACGATGATGTCGGGTCGTCTGCCGAGTTGGGCGGTCAGTTCTTCGGGAGTTGTTTCCGAGGTACTGATGTATTTGGCCCCGAGCGATTCGACGATCTCTTGTTTCAGGTGTGGCCCCGGTGAGCGAGCCATCGTGTAGACTTCCAGTCCCCGCAGCTTCAAGATCAAAGTGGCCAGAAGGCCAATTTGACCAGCCCCCATGACATAGGCCAACTTCGGTTCCCAAACTTGTAACCGGCGTTGGGCATCATAAGCTTGCTGGACGGCCTTCGCCGCACAACTCATCGGCTCCGCAAGGACGTGCAGATGCTTCAGCTTGAGAGGCATCTTGACGATGAACTCGGCATCATCGACGAAGTATTCGGTCATAAACCCATGCAGCAGGTTGATGCCCCGCTCGTAATACACTTCTTCGCTGGTGATGTCGGAACGTCCAATATTGTCGTAAATCGATCCACCCGGTCGTCGCACGGTACAAGTGACGTAATCACCCGGCTCGACATGCTTCACATTCTCGCCGACCTCTTCGACGACTCCGAAACATTCGTGTCCAATGACCAGATAATCGTCCCCGTCCGGTGCATTTCCGTAGAGGGCTTCGTTAATTTCGCGGTCGGTCGCATCCACGCCGACCTTCAAAACCTTCACTTTCACGCCTCGACCGTTGGGAATGTCGGAGAGCTTCGGTTCAGAGATGTCACGTAAATGCACAGAATTCGGTGTACCCGGTTTGACGGCAACAGCTTTCATGGCGCTTGTATATCTCAAAATTGACGCAGTTTTGGGAAGGTCAGGAGACCGTCAAAATTGTAACGGCTTTGCGCAGTGGTCGCGAACCATTAAGCGGTGGTTTATGTCTGCAAAAAGAGAGTCTGGCCGGTTTTACGGGCTCTTCCAGATGGGGGCTTCTCCGGGTTGCCAGAGTGAGACAGATTTTCTAAGATATTGGTACTTGCGGGGTGTCGCGCTCTGACCTCGGCAGGTATTGCCCGATGGTGTAATGGCAACACACTTGGTTTTGGTCCAAGCATTCAAGGTTCGAGTCCTTGTCGGGCAATTCAGTTTCCAAGCCTCCCGCAACCAATGCGGGCGGTTTTTTTTGTGCGCAGTAGGTTTCTTGAATCTCCGCATTCATCCTTGAAACCTGGCCTTAGATGATAGCTCCGACGGCAGAACTGCTTGCAAACCTGCCCATTTTTCTACCTTACATCATTCGGCATTCACAACTCAATCGCCGTTATGTCACCGATATCAGCCAATACGTGACATATTGTCCGTGGTTGTTCTGTCTACATTTTGGTGGAATTTGTGCTATGTCATCAACACTTCAGAAGCTTGGTCTTGCGATAAAAAAACAACGAGGGCTGCTCGGTTATTCCCAAGAGAAACTCGCAGACCAATGCGATTTTGACCGGACTTACATCAGTATGCTCGAGAGAGGGAAACGGAATCCATCGCTACTCAACTTGGTGCGTTTGTCTGAAGGGCTCGGCATCTCATTATCAAAGCTGATTGAGGAGTTATAGTGCCATTGCAGCCCATTGATGAAGATCATGCACTTCAGATCCAGGCTGGAACACTCGGTCGTAAAGCGGGTCATAAATTTGAAGATTCTGTCACGGATGCAATTAATTCCTTCGAATTTCCACTTCACGTGCCGACCCACATCCAAGGTCATTTATTCATTGGGTCTCCAGCTCAATCGCTTTTAGAATACGTTGGCAATAGTCTAGGTCTCAACTGCATTGATCAGGCGACTGCGATTTCAACGGGTGCCGTTAGCAACTCTTCTCGAACTGCAACAAAAATCACTCGTTCTCGATGTTGTGGAACTCCATAGTCTTTCGCGTTGATCACGAAATGATTGATGAGATATCCATGACGTTTGAACTCAGCCTCAAGTTCATCCTTCACGAAACCACCCGACGGACTCTTCATGGAGGTGAGCAATCGAACATTCTCAAGAACGGCAACTTTTGGGCGAAAGGCATCGACAAACCGTAGGTAATGACGGAATAGACTGTTTCGTGGGTCATCAATATGGCGTTTCCCTGAAAGACTAAACCCCTGACAAGGTGGGCCGCCAAGAATTACGTCAATATCACCAATCTCGTGGGCCAAGGACTCAAGTGACTCTTGGGTGACCTGTGTGATATCGGTTCCCAACTTTTTGGTTTTCGGGAAATTTTGCTGATAGATCTCCCGCAAGCCTTGCTCAAGCTCCAGGAACCCAACGACCTCAAAACCGGCTGCTGAAAAACCCAGGCTAAAACCTCCACAGCCGGAAAACAGACTTATCGCACGAACTTTTCGATCTTGGATTGACTCATGATTCTCGGCCAGTTCTTGCAAGGCTTTCAGATACTCACGATTACCCGCAGAGAGGGTTGATCGCAGTACTCGTTCTTTGACGTGTTCAATTTTTTTGTATTGATGTGTTTGGTATCGCTTGCGGCGAGATGCGGCTTCCTCAACAACCTTATTGTCAGATAACACTTCTTCGATCGAGTCAAGCATCACCGGGTTCAGGTCGCTGTTTCCGAGCTCGAATGCAGAGAGCAAATGTTGTGGAGTGTTAGAAAGCTCTGCCAATTTAGCTTGGGAAAGCCCAAGTCGTTGTCGTTCATTTTTGATGTGAGTTTGCAGCTTACTCATAGAGGCGCATTGTCTACATATTTGTGGCATTGTCAAGGCGAAATACTCATTCCAGCGACAGAATATCCGCCACCGATATTGCACACATCACGGTAGATGTAAGTGGTATTGTTGACTCGCCTCTTTTCGGTTTCGGAGTCGTTGCAACATCTGTTTCCGAAATTCTCGTGGAAGTGTGGGCCCAATCTGAGAAACCACTGCAAATCTTCGTCGGTCTTTACATGACACAAATTTTGTTGGATTCTACGCTGCCACTCCATTAATTTGCGATCCCGACCCCATTTTTGAAACACTCATTGCTCAGCTAAGACTGCATTTAGAAGATGCAGCAAGAGGTTCATAACAAAATCGAAGAGAGTGGTTTTGGGCCTCTAACCTACACACAATCGGAGATCTAAGATGGAAAGAGTATTTCCAGAACTATTGACGAGATTACACGCTATTAAAATTGATTATGCTGATGGAGATGGGATAGATTTTGAACCGTTCGATGAGTTTTATTCGAAAGAAGAAACCGCGGAATGGATTAAAGCATGGACAGGAAATTTATCTCTTGATGGCAATGAATATTTAATATTCGGGCAAGATGGCAGTGGAGGTTATGCAGCATTATGGTGTGTTAGAGATTCAAAGGATCTCCTTGAACAGCCAGAGCCTGTCCTATAACCCTTTGAGGATAGTGAACACGCAGCCGAGTTGCCAGAATCCTTCAAACAAATAAGCATGATACTCCCAACGCATCGCCAATCGCCGCAGATACTTCAACCAAGCGAAGGTGCGTTCCACTTTCCAGCGAATACCGTAATGCTTCGTCGCCCATCGACTCAGCTTTTTCGCAGGCCGATTCTTGAAACGGCGATACGGAGCAATCAACCGCACGCCGCGCTGTTTCAATCGTGTACGCAACGGCTCACTGTCTGCCGCTCTGTCGTACAACAGACGGCAGCGTT